>Ga0076307_107_pt1 | contig 52250 bp, 62 predicted proteins | sample RifGroC2_FD_68020 | JGI IMG/M metagenome (GOLD analysis project Ga0076307, IMG submission 68020) | candidate division CPR2 bacterium GW2011_GWC2_39_10
GGGAATCCAGAGGGTATGGATTCCAAATCGAGTTTGGAATGACAAATCTAAGGTCAATTTTTAACAATTTTATGAGGAGTTTGTAAAAGTGCACGTGGGTCAGAATTTTGGGCTTCACATATTCTTCAACGGTGTTATAATCGTAACCGTCATGAAAAGACTTAAAGATGAGATTGGTCAGAAATACTTGCAATTTGAATATGCCTTACAGTTTTTCAACCGTTACGGTTTTTTCATATAGATTCGGCTAGAATATTAACATGGTTTTAATGAGGTGATTTGCACAAATGCCAGTGAATTTAAGGAATGGCGTTTCGACGGTTAAGATTGCCGGAAACAGCGGAAGGAACGTGCGAATTAAGGTGTCGGATATGCAGTTTGAGATGTTTCGGCGTATGTATTTAAGACTTACCAAAGACAGTGCATATAAGTCCGAGTCCTTAAGCAAACTGCAGCTAGAGCTTGGCATGAGTGACAATAATTTTCGTTGGCTCATAAATGCCCTTCATGACAAACGTCTAATTAACAAAATTGACGATAGGTATGAACTAAATCACAAAAAGCTAAAAGAGGTTGAGTTTATTTTGGCTTCCAAAAGCAGAGGAAGTCGCAAACCGACAGGCAAGAAATGGATTGGTGAGACGGGTGAATTTGTAAAAGAATAATTTTTTTTTCATTGTCTGTAACCCCCCAAAAAAGAGCTTGGTATTCCAAAAACAAGCTCTTTTTCTTATTTAAACCTTCCTTGGCGACAGTCTAACCCGAGTTTTATTATTAATCTTTTTAGTATAACGTTTAAATATTTCAACTTTTTCCATTAAAGACTTTTCTATCCTTAAGCTTTGTATTTAATCATGGCAAAAGCCGCAGGCACGATAAATAATAAGGTTTCCGGTATGTCGAGTAAAGAATAGGGTATTATATTAAGAGCGGGCAACAGAACCACTGTCAATAATGCAGCCAGGACATAGCTTACAATGCCTGCAGTAATAATAAGTAATTTTTTTCTTACGAGTCCGGTTTGTGTAATAATAGATCTGATTAATAAGGTGGTTCCGTAAAGTATGATAGCCGCGGTACTAAATAGCACTACAACATAGCCGGCGCCAAGTTCATACGTAAATGAATTGTTGTTAATAACGATGTCTTTTACATAAAAATCATCAATACCAAAACCTACTAGCAGTATCATGGTAATAGCAGATATTATTATGGCGATGTTTCTCTTATATCCTTTGCACATCGAGATAATCCATATCAATGCTGTTGATTTCGCCATCGCACTTATTATAAATGTTAATTTGAATAATGCTGGATTTTCTAAAATAACCGAAATATAGCTTATTGAAATGTAAGAAGAAAGAAGAATTGTAAATATAAAGAATGACACATTAATAGGATTCGTTCGATTTTTGACAAAAACCAAAGCGCCCAAAGGAAATTAGCAAGAGAGGCGAAGATTGTAATAATAGCGAGTGTCATGGCTATATAATCACATAAATGCTTGAGGTTTATGATATAAATTATCGCATTTTGGAAAATAAACGGGAGAAAATGTTGAGAAGGGTGGTATAATATCATAAAAGGAGAATAAAAATGGCTAATGAAGAAAAGGGATGTAAGTGCGATCATGGTTCGAACAAGGCAATCAATTGCGGTGGTGCTTCCGGAGGTATCTACGGTTTGGCATTTATTGGGGCTTTGGTATATTATTTCCAACACGCCAGCGTGCTAATGGATTTTGTGCTTGGTTTTTTGAAAGCGCTAGTTTGGCCGGCAATAATAGCATACAAAGTTCTTGAGTTTTTTAAGATGTAAGCAATCAGAAGTTTATGCGTAAATGATTTTTAAAAAGGGGCTCTTGCTTGGCCCCTTTTTTGGATTACTGCTTATTCTCTTTTTCCTCTTTTTCCTCTTTCTCATGCCTTTTTTCGTAGAAGGTTTGTCTTTCCTCTGTTATTCTCATTATTGGCTCTTCTCTCTCCATTTCATAACTTCCATACCAGTTGCTAATCCATGAATATAAAATGGTTGTCAGGATCCCATAAATGGCAATGCTTAAAAGGCTGACTAGGGTAAAGCCGGAAATTAAAGCGACGTTCATGAATAATGATGCATAAAGTGCAAATGCGATCCATAGTACTAAGCTCAACACTATGCCTTGAGTCAATGAAGATAGATAGCTTTCTGCCGGATTTACAATTAATCCATAAATCAGTCCAATTCCTGCCCCAATTGCAAGACTTACAACTAGTGTCAATACCAACTGTTCTCCAAAAACTCCAACGGAAGATCCGGCAATACTTATAATCAATGCACTTATAGCAGCCGAAATTAAACCGGCAACTAATCCTGCCCATGCTCTATTTCCCATGCTAAATTCTTTAATCATTTCTTTATCACCTCCTTTCATATTGTCAAACATAAATTATTCTTTAATGAATTACATCATCAATTGTTGAAAATATTTAAGTTAATTGAGATTAATTTGCTTTTATACGCGCATGCTTATATTTTACCCATCCTAAGCCTTCATTTTTTAAATTGACGAGCTGTCAAAAGAGGAGTTTAATAAGAGTATAAAAGGAGGGCTAAGATGAATTTATGGCCAAAATTTAATTTCATTAAGGGTAACCCTAGGTTTTCTAGGGCAACTATTGTATCAATTGCGACACTGCTATTTTTGGGCGGTGTCTATTTTGTTTACAACTCTCTGGCAGCTACCAGTAATCCTGCCGGAGAAAGCGAGTATTTTGCAAATAAACCTCTCGAAAAAATGACGATGGAAATGCTAAAGGCAAATAGCGAAGAGATAAATGCGAAAATAGAAAAGCGTGACGAAAAAATTAATAATTTAAGGAAAATTACCGAAGATAGAAAAAAACTTTTTAAAGAATTGGTTGACACCGACCCCGACCAGGCACTTAAATCGGCCATACCCGACAAATTAAAGAGTAAGTTTCCGAAGGAAATTCAAAACAGTTTGGAGACAAATGCAACTGTGGAAGGAAAGTATGAAATTTATCATGCCGACGCCAAAGACCCGAAACAGTCTCGATATATGCGTTACCTAATTAGTAACGATGGTAAACAATATAAGATAAATTTTGCCGGTAACATGCCTAATATAGCGACCGGTCAAAAGATAAAAATTAAGGGTAAGAAAATTGATAACGTGGTTGTGGCCGATAATTCTGACAACAAGGGAGTAGAGTTTTTGCCCCTAACGGGTAGCGCCCCCGCTACCACCGATCTCGTAACAGCGGCATTGCTTCCCGATTCCCAAACCTCAATTTCGTCAAAAAAAGTTTTGACATTACTCATTAATTTTCAAAACGACACTTCTCAGCCAATAAGTGCCGATCAGTATAGGCAACAAACTTTTACCGGAGCAACCTCAGCTAATGCTGCTTACAAAGAGATGTCTTATTCTAAATTCCAGTTTGTCGGCAAAACTAGGGCCGATGGAGATATTTACGGCTATTATACAATTCCTTTTGACAGTACAAAATATGATCCTAATGCAAGAACTCACAATGATTGGGCAACTGCTGCGGACAATGCGGCTAAAAATGCGGGAGTAGATGTAACCGGTTATGATAGTATTATGTATGTGTTTCCGAAAAGTTCAGCTATTTATTGGTGGGGATTGGGAAGCATAGGAGGTTCTCCGAACAGAGTATGGTGCAATGGAGACTATCATTATACTTTATCTGCCCATGAACTTGGCCATAATTTAGGTTGGTATCATTCTTCCAGCACTTCTTGCGTTGACGCAAATAATAAGCGTGTAACTATTAGTAACAATTGTACGACGGATGAATATGGCGATCCTTTTGATATTATGGGCGGCGGTGCCTATCATCATATGAATGTATTTCAAAAAGGAGTTGTGGGCTGGCTGGGTGAACCCAATACGCAAACAGCCACATCAAGCGGAACTTACACTATATATCCATTAAATACTGCTTCGAATAACGTCCAAGCCTTAAGAGTACCAAAAGAACGGGATTCGGCGGGGAATATCACTAAATATTACTATCTGGAATTCAGGCAACCTTCAGCTTATGATCTTTATGATTCAAATCATAATTCCTATCAGGATGTCAGTATGGCGACAAAGGGTGCTTTAGTTCACATAGCTTCCAAATATTTAAAACCGGTTACGGAGTACGGAAATGCACAGCGGCCACTTATATTAGACATGACTCCGGCTACCACGTCTTTCTATGATGCTGCTCTAACGTCCGGCAATTCTTATAGGGACGATGCGGCCAAATTTACCATTAAAACCGAATCGGCAACAACAAGCCAACTTACGGTTTCGGTGACATTTGATGCTTCTCCAACACCAGCTCCAACTCCGGTGCCGACACCTACGCCAACACCAACGAAGGCACCAACGGCCACGGTGGTAATAACACCTACGCCCACTCCGACAAAAACACCCACACCTTCACCAACTCCGGTGTCAACTCCAACACCCACACCCTCACCAACTTCAACCTGTACGCGGTCAAACCCAACCATTAGCGTAACGCCGGCGAGTCAGTGGGGAAGTCCCGGATTACAGTTAAGTTATACGGTTTCAATAACTAATAATGATGTTAGGTCAAGTTGCACGGCCTCCAATTTCAAATTGGCGTCGTTAACATCTTCCGGTTGGACAATTTCTCCGTCATCAGAAGTATTTAGTCTTGCGCCCGGAGCTAAGGCAGATCGCACAATTGCTGTTGCTCCTCCCGTTTCTACAATCAGCGGCTTTTATGCTATCAACTTCAAAGTAGAAAATAGTAGTGATGCAAAATTTAACGCTAGTATTTCCGCCAATTATAATATTTCCTCAGCTGACAATATTGCGCCCAATATCATTTCTTATGCTCCCAACGAAGGCAAAGTTTTATTCGGTAATAGCAGGACTTATGTTCGGGTCTACGCAAAAGACACGAGCGGTATTGGTAAAATAGAATTTTTCATTGATAACCAGTCAAAATTTACATGCATAAATTCAATATCTTGTTCCTTTATGCTGTATTACAACACCTTAAGTAGCGGGAACCATAAAGTTAGATTTGAAGTGACTGATAAGGCTCTGGTGCCCAATATCACCAAACAAGAAGTAACAGTGACAAGGAAATAAATATTTACCGGACCACGTAATATTTTTATGTATTAACATAAAATATAAAAAAACCCGATGGTCTTAAGCATTTCTGCGTAAGTATCGGGGTTCGCGTGTTTGGTCCTTCTATTTTGGTTCTACTAATAGCCTAATGGCGGTTCTTTCCTCGCCATTTATCGTAATGTCCGCAAATGATGGCTTGCATACAAGATCGAGTCCGGAAGGTGCCACGAATCCGCGGGCGATTGCTATTGCTTTTACTGCCTGATTGAGTGCGCCGGCTCCTATTACCTGCATTTCTGCGGCTCCGCGTTCCCTTATGACTCCGGCTAAAGCTCCGGCCACGGAATTCGGGCTAGACTTTGATGAAACCCTTAGTACTTCCATTTCTAAATGCCTTTCTTCTACTGGTGATCTGCAACGTAAGGTTCTTATATTTTTAAGGCCTATGACCTGAATTTTTCTATAAATTATTAAAGTGCATATATCCGAAATGCAATTATATAATAAATAAATAATAAATGCAAGGGTTTTATTTTATTGGTTTGGCCTTATAATGCATAAAAAGGCACCTTTACAAGTCGATAGGAGGGGGAAATAATGAAGAGGTATATGATTTTGGCATTAGTTTTGGCTTGTCTATTGCTCAACGGTTGCGCGTCTGTTCAAAATGATCTTAATATTTTATCCGGCGAACAAGATAAAGAGGCAAGATTAGAAGCGGCTGATCATTTGGCAAAATCGCAGGATAAAGAGGCTATCAAAAAACTAATTGAAGCGTCAAAAACTTCAGAGCTGGCAAGTCAGGGGGTTGGTGAAGTAAGAGACAGTCTAATTGCGGAGTCTTTAGTAAAAGAAACGGATCTATTAAAAACCATAGACTGTTTGCAAGTAATTGGCGACGAGGCAAGTTACGACAAGATTTTTAGTATGATGCTTATCGCGGAAGACATCAAGGTTTTGAAAAAAATATTGGATATCATAACCAGTACGGACAATGATCAAGCAATTCCTTATTTGGTAGAATTTTTGAGTGTAAGTCCGGACGAAGGACTAACAACAACCGTGGAAAACATTATCATGGCTTATGACAATAGAGCAGTCCCGTGTTTAATGCAAACTGCTAAGGATAATGTGGCAGATTCCGCCGAATTTATTAATGCAACGGATTTGCTTGCAGGCATCGGGGAGGATGCGATTCTGCCTTTGGTTGGGCAGTTGGGGGCAAGTTCGTGGGCTAAGGACATATTAATAAAGATTGGTGCTTCAACCGCTGATTATGTCTATCCAAAAATTTGGGACAAAGATGTTCGGGTGCGGGCAGATGCGATTAAAGTATTTTCCGCCTTAACAGAAAGCGACAAGTCGTTATTTAATAAACTGACGGAAACAGATATTAAAATGCTTGTCAATTTACGAACCGAGCATAATGACAATAGCGAAGATGCATCAGCAATAGACAATTTAATACTTGGATCCGGAAGCAAAGCACTCCCGTATCTTGCCAAATACTATTTAAATCAGCCGTGGGCAGAAGCAAATATAGTAATAATAGGTTCGCCGTCTCTGCCGTATCTTGAAAAAATTGCGGCTGGTGGCAGCAATGAAACAATGTCAAAAGTTATAGGTAATATTCAGAGTATTGCTCAGTCGGATGAAAAAGCTACAAATTCGATTCTGAATATCATCAAGAATAAAAGTCTCAAGCAAATACGAAATAATTATGACTATTATATTAAACTGGGTCAGACCGGATCTGAGGGCATTTTGGCAAATGCACTGTATAAATACGGCAACGCAACAATGTGTGTAGATTATTTAAATTGCGGTAACGATATATTATATAAGGCTGGCGAGCGTTGGGCCACAAGTCATGGTTATCGTGTTCTTTCGGGGGGATCTCATTATGGTCCGAGTTGGGGTTCCGGTGTTTAATCATTTTTTTAAGGCAAACCAAAAAGGTTTGCCTTTTTTATATCAAACCCTTGCTTTAATATAAAAATGAAATGTATAAAAAAACTCCCAAAAACGGGAGCTTCAATTGTGACTATGAAATTACTCTGTGGTTTGATTGTCAAATTCGGCTTCTTGGGCCATGGCTTCTTCTTTATCGGCCATAATAATTTGATCCTTGTGATGGGCGGGGGAATAGATGGTGTATAGTTTTAGATCTTCCTCGTCTGAAATATTGATAACATTATGCTGGGCGCCAGCCGGCACAACAACGGCATCTCCATCTGTCACGTTATATTCATTGTCGTCAATTATTACTTTGCCTTCACCGCTTTCAAATCTAAAAAATTGATCGTTTTCTTCATGCACCTCCATGCCAATTTCTTCATTTGGCTTTAGTCTCATTAATACCAGCTGACTGTGGGGGGCAGTATATACGACCTTTCTAAAATTATCGTTTTCCAGCGATAATGTTTCGATGTTGCCAAAAAATCCTTTCATATTTTCCTCCTTGTTAATAATGTCGTAATTATATCAAGAAGACAAAAGGCCGGTAATGGCGAAAAATCTAAAAAATTTAAATTAGTATAAATAGATGGTTTGAGTCTTTAAGTATTTAGTGCGTCTAATGTTTCGGATTTTTGTCTGGACATCCAGTCCATTAATCTTTTTCTATGCTTTTCTATAGACCATTCCGCTGTAATTTTGAATTCGTTCGGATGTTCGCTTCTGTATTGTTCGCAAATATTTCTTGTTATTTTGTGGTTGGGAATATTAAAAAGCAGATTATATTCCTTAATAAATTTATCCATTAGATCTTCAATTTCGCTGTTCATATATACATTGTACCACAGTTTGCGGAGAAACTCAATCTAATCGCAGTAACCAATCTAAAAAAGCGTTCGATTCTCTTTTCAAAGAAAGTAAACGCTTTTCTAGAAAACTAGCTAAAAGTTAGTTTAAAGATTCACTATTATGCTTCTTCAGTTTCTGTTTCTTCAGCATCAGTTGTTTCTTCTTCGGTATCAACAACATCAGTTGCTTCTACCTCTGGAGTAGTTTCTTCTTCGTTTGGCATGATTACCTCCTTTATTTATATTACAACAATAGCACAAACGGAAGACTGTTGCAATTTTTTGTTTATACCTCTTTAAAAATCCGGCTATTTTTAGTATAATTAATAGGAATTTAAAGGGAGATAAATAATGAACATATTAAAAACATTCACATTACTTGGCTTAATGACCGTCTTGATGGTATTTTTTGGCAACATGTTTGGCGGACAAACAGGTATGATTATTATGCTTGGTATTTCTTTAGCCATGAACTTGGCAAGTTACTGGTTTTCGGGGAAAATGGTAATTAAAATGACCGGAGCCAAGCCGGTAGATAAAAATAAAGAACCGGAGCTTCATCACATGATAGAAGAAATTTCTCATAGTGCAGGAATCCCGGTACCAAAAATTTATATGACAAATGATGCCCAGCCAAACGCTTTTGCAACTGGACGAAACCCAAAAAATGCGATTGTAGCCGTAACCGCGGGGCTAATGGAACTGGTAGATAAAAATGAACTAAGAGGCGTAATTGCGCACGAGATGGCACATATTAAAAACCGCGACATTTTAATAGGATCAATAGCTGCCATGATGGCCGGCGTTATTTCATACATTGCACATATTGCCCAATGGGGTGCAATGTTTGGTGGTTTTGGCGGAAACGATGAAGAAGAAGGCGGAAACATTGTTGGCACCTTAGTTCTTGCCATTATCGCCCCTATTGCGGCTATACTTATTCAAATGGCAATATCTAGATCCAGAGAGTTTCATGCCGACGCCACGGGAGCCGGATTTGTAAATGACACTAAAGGGTTATCCGGTGCTCTAGGTAAACTAGAAATTGCTTCGCAAAGAATTCCTTTAAGACACGCAAATGCATCAACTGCCCATATGTACATTTCAAACCCCTTAAAAAGCGGGGGAATTATGTCGCTCTTTAGTACTCATCCAACCACCAAAGCTCGGGTTGAACGCTTAAAAGACTTAAAGCTAAAAAGCACTAATATATAATATTAACATGGCTAATAAGTGTAAAATGTGCGGATTATGTTGCAAGCTCTTTTTGATTAACTTAAGCGAAGAGGAATATAAATCCGGTAGGTACAAAGTTATATTGAAGCATGAGATGGTCAAAGAATTTTCTGAGGCTAAAAAATATGGTCTAAATTTGCTAGCTCAAAAAGAAGATGGTAGTTGCATATACCTTCAGAATAATTCTTGTAGTATTCATGAATGGCGGCCAAAAGTTTGCCGTGGATTTTTTTGCAGTTCAAAGAGCAAGAAATATGAGGGGATGAGGGAGATGGTTGAAAGGTCAAAACTCTTTCTGAAAACAAAAAATCGTGCTAAAATAAGCCAACGTTAAGGGATAGCTCGTTAAAAAGGTGGTGAGGTGGATTGTTTGAACTAGCTGAACAAGGAATTTTGGAAAGTGAACTACTAACTTACGACGATTGGAAGATTGGAAAAAAACACTACGAACATCTTCTTACAAGTACTAGCTATGCACAAACCGCCGAAAATGTAATTGTAAATATTATCGGCAATGAGAGCTTAACGCTTTTTAGGCAGGTGTATTTCCAAAAAAAGATGCCGGATTTAAATAAGATTGCCAAAGACAACCGTCTTACCGCAGACCACCTTTTTTTGAAGGTTGACTTGGTAAGACTTGCAGTTTTGGTAATGTTTGAAGATCAGGTAGATTTATATTTGGTGCCGCCGCATTTGGATCACTTGGCTTTACAGATCGCGTATCCTAAAGAATGGCAGTGTCTTACAAACTGCATCAGTCCTCTTAAGTGGTATGAAGAGGCTTGTGGCGCAACGTCTGAGGACGAGTATTGCCCGCAGCAGAAGCAAAAAAAAGCATGCAGGCCGCATCAAAGACTTACTAAAGAAGAAATAGCGGCAATTAAGCAAGCCGTTTGGTCCGGCAAAAAAGAGCGCAGAAGAAAAACCAACCCAAAGGAGGGTATTGTGGTAGGATTTAGACGGTCAAGGGAAGGCGTTTTGAAAAAAGAGCAGCAATTTGCGGAGTTTTTGCACAAAAACAAATGTAAGGGTGGCCTAATTGCCGGCAATATTGTCGCTTTATACGTGCAATATAATGATGGCAGGCAAAGTACGCATTTTGCCCTTAATTTTGTTCATAGTGGCTGGATTGTTCGTCTAAAAAACGGAATCTATAAATTTGGCGAAAGGGGTATCGAGTACCTCCTTTGCAATGGGATTATTACGGAAAGCGAGGCGGTAACTCTTGGGGAGGCTTCATTAGAAAACAAAGCTAAAGTTGCAAAACCCGAGAAAAAAGAGCCGGCAGTCTGCGGCAATAACCCGCAATCGCAGGAAAATACGGCAAGCCTTAGAGATATAATCAACGTTTTCGTGCAGGATCTTACACAATTAGCGGCCGCGCACGAAGTAAAGATCGCTGAAGCTATAAGCGATACGGAAAAATGGCGGCCACTTTTAGGAGAAACGAAAACAGAAGCTATCATATCAACGATCAAGGAAAGCGTAAAAAGCAATACTAGACTAAAGTCAGATCGAATAGAAAATGACATAGATGTGTTAAAAAATGCTGGCGAGATATTAAGGCGCCGCGGCATAACTGTCTTAAATGTCGACTATATCGTTGATGAAGCGGAGTAGTTTCAATAAAAAAAATGAGGCGTTCTTTTAAAAGAACGCCTTTTTCTGTTTGATTAGTGCATAGAAATTGTGCGATTTTATCTTAATCGCTTAGACTCCAACCCTGTTGTTCCAAAAGGTGGGGTTTATTTCTTTGCCGTGTCTGCTGCCAATGATCATAAGGTCTTGGGCGGCTTGGGCGGCATTCATGTTTTGTACAATTGCACTGCTTATGCTTACAAGAAAACTTTCTTCTTCGTCGACTCTGTGTGTTTTGGTTTCCCCATCCTCAATTATTATAAGTACAGTTGGATGATTATTTGTACGATTAGCTCGTTTAATCAGTTGCTGATAGACCCATGATATGGCACTGTTTGCTATCGGATCGGAACTCGTGCAATCGCATCGATCACCGAAATACATAAGCGTCTCTGCTACGCTGGCTGGATCTTTACCTTTTTTTGCGGCAAGCTCAATTATTTCAAGAACTTCTTCGCTTGTAATCCTTGCAGCCCAACCGCGCCCGTCTTCAGTGGTAACGCAGATTGTGATTTTGAGATCATTTCTTTCATTCATGCTTCTTCTCCTTTTTCTGTAAATATCAGCCTGCACCTAACGAGTTACTGAAAAAAACATTTTTCTATCTAACAAATAAAAACCGAAATGCATGATAAGCAAACCTAGTGTTTATTATTTCGTTTTACGTAGTAATATAATATTAAGTAACTTGCTTTACCGGAGTTGTCCTATTTTAACATAATTATTAAAAAATGTCTACACTTTTAAGAGTAACTGCTCACAACTCTCGCGTCTTTGCGAGTGAAACGAAGCAATCTCCTCATGCTTGAAACAAGATTGCCGCACTCTCCGGCAGCTGCCGGATCGTTCGCAATGACGATTGTGAGCAGTTACATATTTTTTATCAAGATAAAGGTACTTGATTTTTATATAATTTTATGGTATAATCCAAACTTAGTAACTTAGTAACTTAGTAACTTAGTAACTAACTCTGGTGCCGGGAGAGGGACTCGAACCCTCAAGCCTTGCGGCACACGATTTTGAGTCGTGCGTGTTTGCCATTTCACCACCCCGGCATTGAAAATAATTATATATTAATGAACCGGATAAATCAATGATCAGACGAAATATTGAACCCGAGAAAGACAATAATTCATCGGCTTCATTCGAAAATTATATACCCGATAAATACAGCTCTCCCTTAGAAAACCACAAAGAAGAGATTGTTTCGGATTCTAACAATCATGATGTTCAAAAAGATGACCCTATAAATATTGAACCCTCCGATTCAGAGAAACCAAACAAAAACGAGGATTTTAATTTTCATTTTCCGAAAGTTGAATTTAAAAAACCTAAAAAAGAATTTTTAAAGAAGTTAAAAAAAACCAATTCTAAACGAATAGCAAAATATTTTTTCTCGATCATTGTACTTTTTTTGGGCCTTTATTTTACTATGAATGCCCCTATGTATTACTACAGATTAACGCACCTTAATCCGAGAAATCTTGTTAGCAAAGAAGTAAGTAAAGCCAAGCCAACTCCCGCCCCCAAAAGCCAAACAAAAGCGCCGACAACCGAGAGCAAACTTATTGTCAACAAAATTAAAGTTGACGCTCCAATTGTTTTTGTTAATTCACGAGCAGAAAAAGACATCCAGGAAGGATTGAGGTCGGGTGTTGTCCATTATGCGGGCACCGCCAAACCCGGAGAGATTGGCAACGTATTTGTTACCGGCCACAGCTCCAATTATTGGTGGGAAAAAGGGGAATATAATTACGTGTTTAGCATTTTGGATAGATTGGAAATAGGTGACAAAGCAACCATATATTACGATGGTCTGGTTTGGGAATATACAGTTTACGAAAAGAAAATTGTGGATCCCACCGATGTGGCTGTTTTAAACCAAACCAGCACACCAACCCTGACCCTTATGACCTGTACTCCTCCCGGAACAAGCTGGAAACGATTAATTGTTCGTTTTAATCAATCATACCCAAAAGAAATAACAATACCAAAGAATACGCCCATAAAAGAACCCACCAAAAAACCCGAGGATTTACCTGCAGAACAAGATTCCTTCTTTACCAAGCTAAGAAGATATCTTATTCCTAACTAACGTCAAGCTGAATCAGATTACCGTTATCGCCAACATAGTAAAAAGTCTTATGATCGCCAGTGAAGATCAGCCTCGAAATAGGGCTAGACGTTAAATTTGTTCTATTGGCGCCGTCAAACTCGATGAGAATATTATCATTTTTAGATTGAATTACTACGTGCGCATTATCCGAATACCAATGAGAGGAAACTATATCTCCCTCAAAAACCCTATACTCTTTTTTCTTATCAAAATCGTAAGACCAAATACTTTTATTATTACCATATAAAAGGCGCCTTCCATTTTCCGACCACTCGGCAAAAGTAATCTCTTTTGATAAGTCTAACTCTTTGTTCTTACTACTTAAGTCCATTACGGTTATATTTTTGGATTTTTTGGAAATTAGCGCCACTTTTTCTAAATTACCATAGGCATAAATGCCATATACATCACCAGGGCTTAGTCCGTCAATTATGGTCGCCTTATTATTACCGGTAACGTTTATTTGCCACAATGCCGTTTCCAATGTTTTGGGGTCTTTTCTTATATATAAAATCTTATTCTTGTCTTTAGGAACAATGTTGAAAGATAAAATATTATCAGCAATTGCCGCAGTAACGCTTTTTTCGGATAAATTTATCTTATGCAAACTGTCATTTTTTAAACAGAATATTTCATCCTCAGAATTTGCACTCCACGTTAGCGATGAAACATCTAGTTTAAATAAATCCGTTAAATTAGTCACATCTGTAAAGTCCTTGCCGGACAAAATAAAATATTTTTTCGATCCGGAGACTGTTGAATCCACGAGAATTTTACTATTGTTGTTTGACCAAATAAAATTATTAATCTTGCTGCCTAGCGGAATTTTTTCCTTTCCAATAATTTGGATTTGTTTGTTGCTGTCTACCTCGTAAACGTAAAAAGAGCTACCGCCGCCGGTTATTGTTTCCAAAATGATTTTTTTGCTATCGTGGCTCGCAAAAACCCTGCTTATTTTTTGTCCATAGGTAAGCTCTTTAATGCCGATATCTTCCTTTATTAGCCATATATAGTTTGCCCATGTTACCAGTCCGGCTTCCGCCACCAGCTTTTTGTTCCATGGCAAGTAACCGTCTTTTGCAACTCTAATATCATGCTCTCCCGGGCTAAATATATTCAGCTTCCTCATAATCATGGTTGACCCGGTTCTATATTTAGATATATTGCCGTTAATATAGATGCTGGCACCGGCCGGCTTGGAAGCAAAAATAAACATTCCGTTTTGTTTCCAAGCTCTTGCTTTAAAATCAAAATGGTTGCCTTTCGACAAGTTTATTAACACATACGCAAACGCCACAAAAGATATTGCTAAGAATGAATATGATAAAATAAGAAAAATATGCTTGAATTTTATTTTCATGAGGATAGGCTGATTATAAAGTATATCCGACTAATAAACAAGTGGACAAAGCATTAACTATCTTGTATAATAATTCTGTTGTGCAAAAATTTGTTATACATGGACCAAATAAATTAGAAGGCGAAGTAAATGTTAGCGGATCTAAAAATGCCGCCCTCCAGTTGATTCCGGCTACTTTGCTGGCAAATAGTCCCAGCACCATCACTAATGTGCCGGATATTTTAGATATCAAGAATCTTCTGGATATTATAAAAATGCTGGGCGTCAAAATTGATTTTAAAAACAATGAACTCACAATTGACCCCACAACCCTAAAAAGCTGCGAATTACCGGAAAAGTTAGTTGGCAAATTAAGAGCATCAATTATGCTTGCGGCGCCCTTGGTTAACAAATTCAACAGATGTCAAATTCCTTACCCCGGCGGTTGTGTGATCGGGAAAAGACCATTAAACTACCATTTCGATGCCTATCGGGCGCTGGGATACAAAGTAACGGAAGAAGAATCATCATACAGAATCGAAAAGGGTAATCTTGCGGGTACCACTATCAATATAAACTTTAGCGTTCTTGCTACGGGAAATGCTATTATGGCCGCTGTTTATGCCAAAGGCGAAACCATTATTAAGCTAGCCGCTTGCGAACCCGAGGTTTCTATTTTAATCGAATTTTTAAACGGAATGGGCGCAGATATTAAGTGGATAGACAATCATGTCGTTAGAGTTAAAGGCGTAACCAGCCTGCATGGAGCTAATATAAAGAATATTCCGGACAGAATTGAAGCGGGAACTTTTGCCATTGCTGCTGCCGCATGTCACAGCGAAATCATTATAAACGATTTTTATCAGTATCATAATGATGCCTTGTTGTTCAAATTTAAGGAAGCCAACGTCAAGTATGAAATAGAAGAAAATAACCTGCATATCAAGAAGGGCACCTTCCTAAAACCGGTCAAAATTCAGACCAAAGAATATCCGGGCTTTCCTACAGATCTGCAAGCGCCTTTTTCTATCATCATGACTCAAGCCGAAGGGATTAGTGAAGTTTTTGAAACAATATTCGAAGGCAGGCTTGGCTACCTTCATGAGCTGGAGAAAATGGGGGCAAAAGTTATAATTAAAAATTCCCAATTTGCAAATATCGAAGGCCCAACACCTCTTTACGGCACCCACATCGAAAGCTTAGACCTAAGAGCCGGCGCAACTTTAATTATTGCCGCGCTAACCGCTCAGGGCGAATCAACTATAGACAACATAGACATCATAGATCGCGGCTATGAAGGCATTGAAAAAAAATTAGTTAACCTAGGCGCAAATATTAGTCGCGTCACCTCTACGCGTCACCTCTAATTAAACAACTTTAATATCCCTCAAAAAAATGATAAGATAATCAATATTTAAGGATTTATTTTTATGATTATAAAAAGAATTGGAATAGATTTAGGAACGGCAAACGTTTTGGTTTATGTTCCGAAAAAAGGAATTGTTATAAACGAGCCTTCTGTTGTTGCCATTTCAGACGATCAAAAAATTTTGGCGGTAGGAGAGGAAGCAAAACTGATGGTCGGCAAAACTCCGGATTCCATTAAAGCTTATAGGCCATTACGTGATGGCGTAATCGCAGATTATATGGTGACCGAAGCAATGATTAGATATTTTATCAACAAGGTTAGTGGAAATATAAGACTTTTTCGCCCCGAGATCATGGTATCAGTACCCGCAGGCGCTACTTCTACCGAAAAGAGGGCGGTTATTGACGCTACGAAACAAGCCGGAGCAAAGGAAGCTTTTATTATTCCTGAACCGGTTGCCGCTGCTATTGGAGCCGGCATTCCTATTGATTCTGCGGCCGGTAATATGGTTATTGATATCGGCGGCGGCACTACTGAAGTTGCCGTCATTTCTCTGGGCGGTATTGTTGCCTCAAACTCGGTTAGGGTTGGCGGCAATAGAATTGATCAATCAATCTCAGATTTTATCCGAAAAAAATATGGCCTTGCCATCGGCGACAGAACGGCTGAGCAAATTAAAATTGAGATCGGCAGCGCAATTCACGAAAAAAAGAACAAAGAAATGGAAATTAGGGGAAGAGATATGATAGCCGGACTTCCCAAAACTGTCGTCATTAGTTCCCATGAAATTACCGAGGCAATGAGAGACGAACTGGACAAAATTATTTTGGCGGTTCGATCAGTTTTAGAACAAACTCCACCTGAACTTGCATCAGATGTTATTGATAGAGGTATGGTTATGACGGGCGGATGCTCCCTACTTAAAAATATTGACAGATTAATCACAACGACCACAGGGATTCCCTGCATCGTAGCAGATGATGCGCTTCTGTGCGTAGCAAAGGGCATTGGCATTGCCCTCGACAACCTAAACGATTATAAAAGAAGCATTTTGTCTAAATAACTATGATTCCAACCAGAAAACAATGTGAAAAAATATGGCAGGAATATAATATTCCCGCACCAATAATTGAACATATGGAGCTAGTTTCCCGTGTATGCGTTTTTTTGGGCGAAAGGCTAGAAAATAAAGGCGAGAAAATTAATACGGAAGCCTTAAAAGCTGCGGCTCTTCTTCACGACTTAGACAAAATAATGATCGGCCGCAACGAACATAATCATGGTTTTTTAGCTGCCCAAATTCTAGAAAAAAAAGGAATGGTGGATCTTTCCGGAATGATAAAGAAACACGCATTAGCCAATATCGCCAGCACTGTAAATAAACCGGAATCAATCGAGGAAAAAGTTTTATTTTATGCGGATAAAATTGCTTCAGACAAAATTTTCTCGCTAGAAGACAGAAGCTTCTCCTGGATCGAGAATCATCCCGAAGCCAAGAAGCTTATTTTAGAAAAACTTCCGCTCCTTGCCGCGCTTGAACAGGAAATTCTCACCAAAACCGATTTAAAATTTGAGGATATAAAAAACAAATTTAACAAATAATGGTTGCTCAAATTGTTTTTTTTCTTCATAATTGAACCATGGCAAATAATCTTTTCAAACAAGTTTTTATCAAGGATCTAAAAGAGGGAGATCGCATTAGCGGTCAGCCCTTTGTTATCAAATCTTATCGAACCCTAACATCAAAAAACAATAAGCAGTATATTGATATTACAATTGGTGATAAAACGGGTTCTATGAAGGGGAAAATATGGAGCGACAATTTAGTTAACTGCCAGGAGGGAAGAGAAGGCGACGTCTTCTTAATTTCCGGAAATATTGATTCATTTAGCAATAGTCTTCAGATGACAATTACAAGCATGTTTAAAGCAGATGAATTTGAAGTATCGGATTTTTTGCAGGTCGCCCGAGAGAATCCGGACGAAATGTATAGCCAACTTACCCAATTTATGGCCAAAATTGAAGATGAGGATTTTAAAGACCTCCTGGAAACTGTTTTTGATGACGAGAATATCAGAAATACTTTCAAGAAAGCTCCGGCAGCGTTTACGGTTCATCATTCCTATGCCGGCGGCCTCTTAGAACATACCTTAGATTGTTTGGTTTTGGCCGAAAGTTTACTCGAAAGATATCCGAAAATGCGAAAAGACCTCCTGTTTACAGGCGCCATTCTACACGATTTTGGAAAGATTTTCGAATTTGATATTTCCACAACCATAACCATAAGTGATAGAGGGAAATTGCTTGGCCACATTTACATGGGAACAGAGTACATCAGCAAGATTGCTCCCAAGGGTTTCGACCAAGAAAAACTGAATGAACTTATGCACCTGCTTCTTAGTCACCACGGCGAATTAGAATTTGGTTCGCCAATAAAGCCTAAAACAATCGAAGCCGTAGCCCTGTGGATGGCAGACATGGCAAGCGCTAAGGTAAATATGGCATATAATTTTACATATGATAATATAGGAATAGGTAACGATGATCAAAATTTTTCACCCTACCACAAGCATTTGGCAACTGATCTTTATTTAAAACCATATATTGCAGAGGAAGATGAATAAACAGAAAGAATTTAAGAAAGGCATGGGCTTTAAGCCCTAAAGATACTTATGGAGGGTAAAGATTTTATTTGCAGAAATTGCGGAGCTACCAGTTATGTCGTTTTAAAAGACGATATTTATTGTTCTGTATGTGGCAAAAGAAGTAACGATGTTAGTAATGCGAGTTCCCAAATTAATGATTCACCTAAAAAAATTGGGGATATTCCTATTAGTGAATTAGTAGAAAATATAGATACTAATAACATTTTGCCAACAACAACCTCGCCCCAAAAAACCGAACCTACGGCCATATTAACAGGTCCCGCTAATTTATTTGTTACAATAACCCCTTCAACTAATAATAACGATGATGTTGGCGGGGCGGAGGACAATAAGCCCGTTTCCATTACCGACAACGATATTGACCCCTATCTTATAACTGTGCCAATTGGCCAAATCTCTCAAAATGAAGGCACATCATCTAAAGCAGAAACACTCGAGGCGCCTTCAGAATCATTGGCCGACCTTCTGGAAATGACTTTAAATGAAATTGATGTTCAAAAAGAAGTCCAAGTTATAGAAAGCAAAATTGAAACTTCCGAGGAAATATCAAAAAAAATCGATAATCAAACCAAGCCCTTAGATGAAGCTTCCATTTATGCGAGAACCGTCTTTAGGGATATAAATAATGAATTAAAAACAGAAACGAAAAACAACCCACCTACGGCAGTAGTGCCTGACACCAAGGTAAAAGAACCAACTACCACAGATGTCGCAAACGAAGAACTTATAACCTTAAGAGAAGAAAAGGAACTGGAACATTATGCGCAAAATTTCATTGATTCAAGCACCATAAATGACAATCCCACGCCCCTTGGACCGAAAAATATCATCGACGGCATCGCTATAAACCAACATTATGTTGGCACAAAAGAACCGGCGAAGGAAGCTGCTCAAGCAGAAACTCCAAAAACAGAAAATGATAAACCGAACAATTATGTTATTCAAAAGAATAAAAAAACCAGAAAAGCTACCGGAAAGAAGAAATCCCTAAAGTCACGCAGACATTTTTGGTTGAGCTTCTTCATAATATTCATATCTGTTATCCTAATCATTGCCGGCGCATTCTATGTTTATTACAAAAGCAATACTCCGCCGCCAAAATACGACCTGACTGCCGCGACATCCAAACTTTCATTCGAGTTAAAAAAGCCGGATTATATTCCCGAAGGATACTCACCCAGAACTTCATATGGCGACGAAGAAAAGTACGTCATGAAATACTACTACCTGCCTAAATACCAAGACGAGAAAGAGGATATGGTAATTACTCAAGAAAAAACGTCCATAGAAAACTCTGACACTTTATACACCAATTTAAAAGGCGACAAAACTGCCGATAATCTTTGGAGCTCCGTTAAAGAAAGAGATACATGGTACTATCATGTTAAGGGCAAGATTGTTTTTATACGCAATAAAAAATTGTTTACCATAACCGGTAATTCTCTTGATGAATCGGAACTCCAAAAAATCGCTTTCTCAATAAAATAAAGAAAAATTTCTTAAAATATGATATCCTCTGTTAAGAAAGGAGTTTTATGGTTGAAGAAAAATGGTTAGACCTGCTAGACAATATTAACGAAAAATTCGAAATTTTAAAAAAAGAGAAAGAGGAAATGGAGTTTAAGGATGACATAGGCCATGGAAGCAAGGGCACTGTTGAAAAAATCTTCTTTAAGACCCCCATTGGGGAATTAAAACTGGAAAGAACAACAAAACCAATGATCATAGACAAAAAAGTCCATTATAATCGAACATCGGGTACGGGAGGAAAAGTAGAATATATCCTTTCGGATACCGAAAAAACAAGCAAAGTAACGGCCTTCAAGAAAGATGATTTCGGCAATTGGGAAGAAATAAATTTGCCGGGAGGCAATTTGAGTTTTTAAGATGAAGAAGTTTTTTACCATTATTTTTATTATGGTTTCTATCCTTAGCATAATTGGTTTGGGAATTTTTAATAAGATTGAAAAGGAATTTAAAACGGATAAAACCGGACAATTATCAAATTTGTCTTTTAATAATCCACTTCTTCAGCAAAATGCTACTAAAGACTTTACTTTAAATTTATCTGGCCAAGACTTGCAAAGCAGCCTAAACTCCGGCCTTCTTCCCAATATTGCAAAGCCTAGTGTTGAAATAACTGATAAAATAATTCTGCTATCGTATACCGGAAAAGCATATTTTACATATACCGGTGAAGCAAATGTGGCTCCGAAGGCTGACGAGGGCGATTTAAAACTGGAGGTCACTAATTTTAAGGTCTTCGGCGTACCTGCTAATTTTTTGAAGGGCAGTTTTGAAGAAATGATCAATAAAAGCATCTCTTCTAAAATTAATGAAGGTGCTACAATTAATAATGTAACGTTAAATGATAATAAAATAATAATTAAGGGAGTTAAAAAATGAAAAATCCAGCGCAAAGAGTCGGCGTTTTTGTAGATGTTCAAAACTTATATTACTCGGCTAAAGCACTTTACTCAGCAAAGGTAAACTTTGGAGAAATCTTAAAAACTGCAGTTTCCGACAGGCAACTGGTTAGGGCCATTGCTTATACCATAAAGGCTCAGATGCCTGACGAACAAAGTTTTTTTGATGCTCTGGCCAATCAAGGATTCGAAGTTAAGTCTAAAGATCTGCAGGTTTTCGTTTCGGGCGTCAAAAAAGGCGACTGGGATGTAGGTATAGCGGTTGACATATTAAAGATGGCCCCAAAATTGGATGCTGTTGTTCTTTGTTCCGGTGATGGCGACTACGAGCTTTTACTTGCTCACGCTAAAGCTGAGGGCGTTAGAGCAGAAGTAATTTCGTTTGGACGAAGCACATCGGCTCGGCTTTTGGAGGAAGTCGATGACTTTTTCGATTTAGACCTGGATCCTGACAAATATTTAATTAAACAAAAAAAACACATACCAAAAAGAAAGGACTTTAATCAGTAATGTTTCATAACAGATCCATTGATGATTTGTTAAAAGAATATAAATCGTCATTAGCCGGCCTAAGCAGTGATGAGGCTAGAAAAAGACTTGCCGAATATGGACACAACAAGATAGAGGCAAAAAAGAAAACATCTCTGGTAAAAACATTTTTCATGCAGTTTGTGGACTATCTGGCATTGATGCTGGTTGTTGCCAGCGCCTTAAGTTTTGTTTTAGGCTCATTTATAGAGGGCTTTGTTATTGCGGGAATTATTGTTTTAAATGCCACTATTTCATTTTTTCAGGAATTTAAAGCCGAGAAAGCTATTGAAGCCCTGCAAAAAATGGTACCTCAAAAAGCAACGGTTATAAGAAATAATAGCCAGCACATTATAGATGTTTCAGAAATTGTACCCGGAGATATTCTAGTTTTAGAAGAAGGCAGCAAAATTCCGGCTGATGCCCGCTTAATTAAAGCAAATAGTTTATATACCAACGACTTTGCGTTAACGGGCGAATCCGAACCTCAGCTGAAATTTTCCGATGTTATTAAGGAAGAAAATCTATCTGTAACAGAAATTGACAATATGGCATTTATGGGCATGAGCGTTTCTACCGGCAACGCCATTGCGTTGGTTGTTAGCACCGGCATGAATACCGAATTCGGCAAAATAGCCCATCTAACAACAGACTTAAAAACGGAACTCAGCCCCCTGCAAATAGAAGTTACCCATATTGGCAAAATTGTTAGCAAACTAATTTTTGGGCTTTCTTTTGTAATCGCTATAATCGGTTTTTTCATGCACTATGGCCTACTTGAGAACATCAAGTTTACGATCGGCGTTGCGGCAGCATTGGTACCCGAAGGCTTACCGGCAACCATTTCCCTGGTTTTAGCAATAGCAGTTCAAAGAATGGCTAGAAAAAAAGCTATAATAAAAAAACTTTCCGCAGTTGAAACAATGGGATGTATTACCGCCATAGCCACTGACAAAACCGGAACACTCACTAAAAATGAAATGACAGTTAAGGATATATTCTTTAATAACCAAAATTTCCACATTAAGGGCGTGGGTTATGACCTTGGAGGCGAATTTCAGAAAAACGATAAGAAAATATCCGCACAAGAAATGAAGGAGTTAGATTTATTCTTTAAAGCGGCTGTTTTATGTAATAATGCTTCTCTTCATAGACACAAAAACAAAACTGAAGTTATTGGTGACCAAACCGAAGGTGCTCTCATTATGATGGCCGAGAAAGCGGGCATAAAAAAAGAAGATTTTGACAAAAGGTTCACTGAAAAGTTGGAAATTGCTTTTTCTTCCGAACGAAAAAAAATGTCAACTATTAATAAGATGGGTGATCAATATTTTGTTTTTTCAAAGGGCGCACCTCAGGAAATTATTAAAATGTGCTCCAAGATCCGGCTAAATGGCAAGGAAATTAAGTTAAACAAAAACACAATTGGAGAAATTGAAGACAAAAATAATGAATATGCCGGCAAAGCCATGAGGGTTTTAGCTGTCGCCTATAAACCGATAGAGAAGAAAAATAACTACACGGATAAAGAAGTTGAAAAAGACTTAATATTTTTAGGTCTTATAGCCATAATTGATCCCCCAAGAGAAGAAGTAAAAGATGCTGTTAAGCTTGCCAGAAAAGCGGGCATAAAAATTTTTATGGTAACCGGCGACTATTCTTTAACGGCGCAGGCAATTGCCGGTAAAATTGGCTTGGGAGAAAACCTGCCAATCGTAACCGGAACAGAGTTAAATCATTTTTCTGACGCTAAAATATTAAATATTTTAAAAAACAATGATTCGGCAATTTTTTCCAGGGTTGCCCCGGAACATAAAATGAGGATTGTTAAACTGCTTCAAAAACTGGGAAATATTGTTGCTGTAACCGGCGATGGCGTAAATGATGCTCCCGCCTTGAAAAAAGCCAATGTTGGCGTGGCAATGGGTATTACGGGCACAGATGTTTCCAAGGAGGCCGCTTCAGTTGTTTTAGCTGATGACAGTTTTGCTTCCATAATAGCGGCCATAAAAGAGGGCCGAGTTGTTTACTCAAACATGAAAAAATTCATTAAGTACGTTTTTTCACATAATTTTTCAGAACTATTTTCAATTGTTTTAAGCATTCCCCTGGGAGTTACCGCGCTTACGCCTATCTTGATTTTTGTAATTGATTTAGGTTCCGACATACCTCCCTCGCTTGCTTTATCGTTAGACCCCGAGGAGCCAGGCGTTATGGACAAACCGCCAAGGAATCAAAAGAAGAAAATATTCAATAAACGGCTAATGCGGGATATGGTATTTGTCGGTCTTATGACGGGAATTTTTGCCGTTGCCTTTTTTGCTTTCGTTCTAGTTAGTGGGGGATGGCAATGGGGCACAAAATTAACAACCAACGATTATCTTTACAGGCATGCGACTACAGCTACATTTGCCGGCATCGTTTTAGCCCAATTTTTTAATTCTTACTACTGCCGCGCACCGCACAGCAGCATATTAAAAAGCTTTAGAGAAAATAAAAAACTCCTTAAAGCCAACCTTTTTTCCTTATTTCTATTACTAAATGTCGCCTATAACCCGATATTTAATAAACTATTTGCAACAGCTCCTCTTAATTTAATTGACTGGTTTGTTATTATAACGGGTATCATTATTTTTGCCATCATATTGGAAATATATAAAATACTCACAAAACCGAAAACAATACCAACTAAAAAAATTGATGCCATATCAGCGATAACCACGCATAGTAATTGAAAAAAACCCTTTATTAGACTATAATTAGCTGCACTGGAGATTTTAATGAGCAACATCCGGGTTAGAATAGCCCCGTCACCAACAGGAAAGTTTCAAATAGGCAATGCAAGAACAGCACTGTTTAATTACTTATTTGCGAAGAAAAATGGCGGTGTTTTTATTGTTAGAATGGAAGACACCGATCAATCAAGATCAACAAAGGAATCCGAAGAAAATATTTTAAAAAGCCTGGATTTTCTTGGACTTTCTTGGGATGAAGGCCCGATTATGGGAGAGGACGGCTATAAGGGTGGTTTTGGGCCCTATAGACAGATGGAACGATTAAATACCTATCCGGAATATATCGATAAATTAATTAATGAGGGCGGGGCGTATAGGTGCTTTTGCACGACTGAAGAATTGGAAGAGGAAAGAAACAAACAAAAAGAAAAAGGAATTGCCGCTCCAAAATATTCGGGAAAATGTCGTAATTTGACCAAAGCCGAAATTGAAGAAAAAATTAAGACCGGTTTAAGCTATACTGTCAGACTTAAAATAAAACCCGAAAAAATTAAGTTTAATGACCTCATAAAGGGCGCGTTAGAAATTGATATGTCAAATTATGGTGATCCGGTTTTGGTCAGGTCGGATGGAATGCCTTTATACAATTTTGTAGTTGTAATTGATGACCTTCTTATGAAAATTACGCATGTTATAAGGGGAGAAGATCATATTTCCAACACACCGATTCAAATTCAAATTCATGAAGCCCTGGGTAATACTCCGCCGGAATTTGGCCACATTCCCTTAACGTTAACTCCGGACAAGAAAAAGTTAAGCAAAAGACACGGCGCCGTCTCTATTGACAAATACAAGGAAATGGGCTATTTAAAAGAAGCTCTAATCAATTTCCTAGTACTTTTGGGCTGGTCATCCGGAAATGAACAAGAAATTTACTCACTGGAAGAATTGATAGAGGTATTTGATTTGAGCCGAATGCAGAAATCCAATGCAATTTTTGATATAGAAAGACTTAATTGGCTAAATGGTGTCTGGATAAGAAAGAAAGATATTCAAGAAATTGTCGATTTGTCTAAGCCTTATTTTGAAAAAATGAACGTTAAATTTGACCAAGACTATTTAAGCAAAATAATTATACTAATTAGAGACCGCTTAAAATACTTGTCTCAAATACCGGAATTAACCGACTATTTCTTTAACGAAGGAAAGTTGGATAAAGAAAAATTGGTCTTTAAAAAAAGTACCGCCGAAGCTACTAAAAAGGGGCTTGAGGCTGCCGAAAATAAGCTTTCAGCGCAAGATAAATGGCCAAATGATGTTGAGGATTTTAATAAATTACTTGCCGAAGTCGTCTCGGAAAACAGTTTATTAAACGGCGATGTTTTCTGGCCCATAAGATATTCTCTTTCGTTTTCTGAAGCCTCTCCAAGCCCTGCAGAACTTTTATGGGCATTGCCAAAGGATGTTTCTATTTCTAGGATTAAAACTGCAATCGACACGCTATAACGATCAAGCAACTGCTCACAATCGTCATTGCGAACGATCCGGCCCGCCTCGGCGAGTCGTAGGCGAGACAGGCAGCCGCCGGAGAGTGCAGCAATCTTGTTTCAAGCAGAGGAGATTGCTTCGTTTCACTCGCAAAGACGCAGGGTTGTGAGCAGTTACACGATCAACTATTGACAGATATCCAGATTGGATGTGTGTGTGTAAACCAAAGGACAGAGACTATTCGAAATACGCCCAGATACAAGTGCATCAAGTCCGGCAAACAGATAATGCAGTATTCAGCTTATCGGAATCGCTAGAGATGCCTTCATTCGAAAAACATGGTCATACCATTACAGTTGTAGAGGAACTAGGCATGCGGGTGCTAAAACTAAAACTTGTTCCGGTATTACCGATGACTGCAAAATCAGCAATATTAGGCATTATGGTTGCCATCAAGGCAAAAACGGATAAGGGGTTGGAAATATTCCCAATCGAGGATTACGACATATCGCCAACCGGCATGATAGAAGCAAAAGTTGATGCGGATCACATTCTAAGTATCGATTCGGTCCTCATCAAAAAATGCTGCAATAAAAATGCCGACTGTTCGTGCAAAAACTAAGCTTAAAGCGGGGGACCAATCCTACAGAAACACCCCCGCATTTTTTATTTCCATAATTTGACTACGAAACGTCTATCAGTCAGTCTTGAAAAATATCAGAATTTCCTTTAAGATGTGTATGTCTTAATTTGTAATTTCTGTTGTTTCCTGTTAACTGGTTCCTGTTTCCTGATCATGGGGAGTCGCCAAGCGGCCCGTCTCGACTAGGCGTCGAGCCGAGGTGGATAAGGCACCAACAAAATTTTTATGAAAGCTTATGTCTATTTACTAATCAGCTTCAAAGATCAGGAAACTTATCTTGGTTCTACAAATGATCTTGGCAGGAGGATTTCTGAACATAACTCAGGAAAATGCAAATCAACAAAGCAAAGAGGACCATTAAAATTAATTTATTCTGAAGAATATGATAATATTGAAGATGCCAGAGTAAGAGAAAAATATTTAAAAACAAAAAACGGAAGAAAAGAATTATCAAATATCTTTAATTAAGCTTTGGGGAGTCGCCAAGCGGTAAGGCACTGGGTTCTGGTCCCAGCATCGGGGGTTCGAATCCCTCCTCCCCAGCCAAGAAAAATTGAAATGCCCTTTGAGGCATTTTTATTTTTCTTTGGGGTGTGAGGGTGGGAACTCTCGAGATAAATGTTCAAGAATATACAAGTTGAAACCAAACTTCTCAGAAGATACAATACATAGGGAGTTTATAACAAAAAACAGTGAACTGCGGTGAGAATCTCGCCCTACGGGTGATCGGCCGAAGGCCGGCCTCCTCCCTAGCCATAGTTCTGGCTCTTTATTCTTCAAATTCCATTGTGGCTACCGTTTATGGCGCCATTGTGCACAAATAGAGGTTAGCCCTAAATCAATATTTGGCTATTTGGATTGTGGTGACTGGAGTAATTGCACTAAGAGTTTTTCTTAGGCAGATATATGGTGGTTGGCGGTTATGCAATTGCTTATGATCTTAAAGAAATAGAGGCTTGATATAATATAATTAGAGAAATCCAAGGAGGCATTATGTCCAAAGAAAAATTTACATTACGCGGAGCAGTTTACTTAATACTGACCAAAGGTAACCAAATCTTACTTCTTAGAAGAGCTAATACCGGCTGGAAAGATGGTGAATATAGCTTAGTTGCCGGACATCTTGACGGTAATGAAACTGTTGCAAAGGCTATGGCAAGAGAAGCAAAAGAAGAAGCTGGAATAGAGATTAAACCGGAAGATTTAAAAGTAGTTCACTTTGTCCATCACATTAGTAATTACGAATTTGTCGACTTCTATTTAACAACCGAGAAATGGCAAGGAAAACCAGAAATTATGGAACCAGATAAATGTGACGACCTTTCCTGGTTTCCTCTTGAAGACCTACCAGAAAATATGGTAGACAATGTAAGAGTTGCTTTAGATAATTACAAAAACGGTATTACCTTTTCTGAATATCGCTGGAAATAGTTTATATTGCTCTTCGCCTTATTTGGTTAATAATTATATGCCAGAATTGGTCTATGATAGAGAAAAAGAAATACAATGATACTAAACAATCCTATGAAAAACTTGGCGGTAGATACCTTCAAAGCATTCGGGATTTAACACCGTCTGACTTTTATAACTTCATAAAAATCATTCCTCGGAGCGCTTTGGTGTTAGATGTGGGCTGTGCAGGCGGTCGAGATTCTCGCAATTTTTTGGACAATGGTTTTAGGGTAGTAGGCATTGATGTTGTTGAGGAGTTTATAGAAGCCTCTCAAAGATTATATCCCGAAGGAAAGTTTTATAAGATGAGCGTCTTAGATATAAATTTTCCTGAAGAACAATTTGACGCTATTTGGGCAAATGCGGTTCTGCTTCATCTAGACGATGAGGACTTAGTAAAGGCATTAGATAATCTGCGAAAGGTATTAAAAACTAAAGGTACTGCTTTTTTAAGTTTCAAACTAGGAAAAGAAGAGGCTACCGTTATTGATAAATTATCGGATGGGGAAGCTAGATATTTCAACTTTACAAATGAATCTAAAATTATTAAGTTACTAGAAAAGTTTTTCAAAATCGATAGTTACAATATAGCAGACGATGACGCTAATAGAGATGATGTTAAGTGGATTAGATTGTTTTTAACGAAAGTATAACTAACTTAAATGAAAACTTTAAATCTTTAAAAGTTTGGTAAATAAGAATTTAATTTAAAGAAGGGCTGATAGCTAAATTAAGTGTTTTGGCAAGTAGGCATAATTCTTTGCCTAAATCTATTATAGGAATGTAGTATTTATCCGTTCTTAATATATCAACTAAGGGCAGCCATAGTTCGAGGCTTCGACCGAGCTCAGCCGAAGTCCAAGCTCACTATTAATAACTTGACTAGTAAGAGTTATGGAGATCAGAACTTTTTTGATTGAAAGATTTAGGCAAGAACTATGCCCTGGTTCCACTGAGTCACCACGAAGTGAGTTTATCGAAGGGCTTTTTAAGATAAAAAGACCTCAAAATGTGTCTTTTTTTGAGTTCGATAAGTTTTGATTAAAATAAAAGATTTACCCTCAAATGATAGCTGAGAAAAAGGAGATTCAAACTTTTTACTTTAAAGATGGAATAGGGTCAAATTATACTGGAAATTTTGGCTCTTTTCTGCTATAATCCAAAGTCAGACAAGCAATTCCCGCAAATTGACACAGATATTACATAAAGTTTCTTCGGTGTTTTTATTGAATCATGTTTGGATTGGAAGAGATCTCAGAAGGAGGAGGTGAAAACAATGTTAACAAATGTAGTGACTAGTGGAAACGTATTTGATCTCGCTGAGAAGCATCGGCACATTGCATTCTTGTTATGTGAAACAGGCTTCAAGGCAACACCATTCTTAAAAAAAGTCGTTGATAGAGGATGGAGAGAGCTTGCCGAAGTTAGAAAGATGCATAAGGGCAATGTCCTGAGACACGGCAAGGAGCATGATACATGGCAATTTTACGGACTGGTTTGTCTTAATGCGGACGGTATTGACCCCGGTAAGGACTTGGCGAATACTCTTGCGGGCTGTCTATGGCACGTGAAAGTGCCGTATGGCGATAGTCTGGCACTAGTGCTGGAGGCAAACCTGGAAGACACCGTTAATCTGCTAAACTTAGCGCCTATACTTGATGCAATCAGCAGATCACCTATTCCGATTAAAGTCTACATGCTTCAACAGAGAGCGTTGCCGAAGAAAACCGGTAAAATTCAGGGCTCGGCCGATGCTTTGTCGGATGATAGAACGCTGATCAAAGATGTGATGAAGCTATTTGAGCCTAAGGTAAACGACCTCTTAAGAAAGAGGAGCTTCAAGGTAAGTGCTACTCCAGCTGGCATGCACGAAGGCACTATTCAGGTCGGCGAATTGTATGAAGTTAAGGATGACTGTCATAGCCGGCATGGTGGTGGCTATGGTTTTAACGTGCAATGCATTAGGCAGATCGGGAACAATGCGCTTATTCATCTTGTCAGCGATGACCAGCTTCCTATCAAAGAGGGCATACATCTTCTGGCAATTGAATCAAATGGTAGGCCATTCAATTCATTTGCATCCGAGTACACGTTTATCATCTGGTCGGAAGTAGAAAGCGCGATCGAAGCTGCGGGCAAAACCGTCGAGCAAAACCTCATTGATACCATCAGGGGTAATCTTGTTTTCTCAAAGGCGTAAACCTGCAATAATAGCAGGCAGTTGATTTTTAGCTGCCTGCTATTTTCTTTCCCAAAAACTTGACTAGAAAGAGTTCTGTGAATCAGGACTTTTTTGATTGAAAAAAATAAAACCGAAACTATGACAGCGATGAGAATCTCGCCCTAAATATGATCAGCCGAAGGGCAGCCTCTTCTCCAATCATTATTACTCTAGAGATTTTAGCTATTTTCTAGTATAATCCAAGATCACAAGAGATAATTCAGTTATGGAGGAGGTGAGCACCTTGATAGTAAAAAAGCAAAATAAATACGTTGGAATCGAGTTAGTCTCTAGCTTTCTAAGAGAATTAAAAGCCAATATGAATCCTGCCAATGTAATTACTCTCTCAAGAATTGTAGCAGTTATTCCAATCAATATCTTTGCACTTCTGGGCTATGATTTACTTGCAAGTATTGTCATCACTATGGCTGCCCTTACGGACTTCATAGACGGCAAGATTGCAAGAAGGTTTGGTTGGGTAACAAAAATCGGAAACCTATTAGACCCTATCGCCGACCATATCTTAATTTGGTCATCAATTATTGCAGTCGCTATTTCTAAAAAAATCATACCTTGGTGGGCAATAGTCATAATTATCCTAAGAGATATTTACATTGCCAAAATCAACTTAGCCAAGAATGGGCACAAAGAAAAAGCCACCGTGATTTTTGGAGGCAAGGCATCTACCGTTCTTTTGATGATAGGTGCTGCCTTATTAGCGGGAAAAGAGCAGATTTTAGCATTACCAATCGGGGGGGGGGTGCATTAATAAGAACATAGTTCTTTTGGTAATAGAGTACACCTTCTGGATTGGTTTTGTTGCTTGTTTGTATTCGGGTTATAGGTACTGGAAGAGATTATCTAGTCAATAGGAAAGCGAGGGTGACAATGGCTAAGAAAGTTAGTAAAGACGGGGTGGTAACCTTTGATCCACCAGAGCCTACCGGTATTCCTGGTATTTATTGTGTCTGCATAATTACTGGTGAGGCTGCAAGAAAGTTGGATAGAGATCTAAGCGAGCGTATTGAGAAGGCCTTAGAACCAAATCGTAGATGGAGAGCAGAATCGATGGCGCATGCCAGAGATATTATTCTGGATTAAGGGGGAGGATATGAGCCTAGAAGACTATTTTAAGAGGAAGATAGAGGAACTAACAGGCTTTGAAAACCTGAACGATGATGCCCTAACGAAACTCGAGAAAGAAGCCGAAGAAAAATATCGGCTCGAAGGTACGTTTAGTGAGCTTGACCTGGGCAAATATGGCTACACCAATCCAGAGAGAGTTGCACAAATTGAACGTGAACTTGAGGCCATGAAGCCAGGAGTAAGGCCAGAGCCATGCTTTTGTGGGCACAAAAAAGTTCAATAGAAACGAGTGGGAGGTGAAACGGTTGAAACGAAGAAGGCCTAGAAAGATGCAAAAGGCTTGGGAAAATTGCCTTGAGAAAGGTATTAGCACTCAAGACTTGCAAGCTTTTGTTAAAACTCCTTTCTTGGGTGGATTGTGGTTCAAAGAAGAGGCTGGAGAATTACTACTGCAGAGAAGTTCTTCGGTGGAAGAAGTGCTTTTCGTAATTGAAAATATGCGTTCTCTTCGCCTTAAGGCCTGGGATAAACTCTGGGAGATTGAACCCACTGCTCATGCCTTAGTAAGAGTCATAAAATGGACTCGATCACTTAGGCGGAAAGCTTGGATGAAGTTATTGCAAATGGGTCCGGATAGAGACGACCTAATGACTGTCATTGAAAAGGCTAGAAACCTTCGTTGGGAGGCTTGGCGTAAGCTCATTGAAATTGGTCCCACAAACGAAAATCTAGAAGAAATCATCAGATACCGTCACGGCAAGATGAAGTACGAAGCAACTAAAAGACTCCTCTCACAACGGCCTAGCAACAGGCAGCTCGGGACAATAATGCTCTACGGTAACAGTAGGAAATTGACCCTTGAGTCGATGGAGGTGCTTATCAGCAACAATCCAGACATGGAGGACATCAAGTCAATTTACCACCACTACCAGATGATTATTCCGGTAAGCAAGAGAAAGAGAAGGCTCAAGCACGAGGCTTGGGATAAGTTTAAGGATACTCCAGAAGGCCAACTCAAGAGTCTTCGTAGAATCAAGCTTTTCTAAGGTGTAAAGAATTTATTGAAGGGATCACGACAATGGATCGGATCCCTTCAAAGGGAGAGAATTTCGTTAAACATGTTAATCACATGCTTACCCGAATTCTCTCTTTTCATTTACTTAAAATCTCTTAGGAAACCCTTAATTTTTTATTAACTTCTTTGACAATTCCCTTATGCTTGTGATACAAGATTGATTAACAGTTAAATATATTACAAGCGAGGGCCTTAAGGGCTCTTATTTAATAGGAGGGAGAAAAGGAATATATTAAGAGTTATCTTCGGTTCCTCTTGTATTCCTTTTTGTTTTTGAAATTTTTCCGCACTTAGTGATGGACTGCAGGCGATCTTTCCTGGGGCTTTGGGAGACGTGATTATTAACCATGGGAAGCATGTAACCTCTATTTATGACCATTTGGATACTATTGGTGTAAAAGTCGGGAACGTTGTTGAAATAGGCGGAATAATCGGTACTCTTGGTGATACCGGCTGGTCAACCGGCCCCCATCTTCATTTTCAGATTAACGTCTTTGGAATCCCCGTCAATCCAAGGGTGTTTTTGGAGGGGGCGCCGTAGAAACAAGAGATCTCTTAATAATGTTAAGCTAAAAATTCCTTGATATTTAAATTTTCATCAATTACAAAACCCTCAGCTTCATCATAATTCTTTTCTGGCTTTTTTATATCTTTACCCTCGATAACCTTTTCGGCTCTAATCATAGTACCTTCATGAGAGGTGATTAAAGCATTGCCATCTCCTTGAAGTCTTGCAAAAATCTCCTTTATTAAAGAAACTAATTTTTCTCCCGCAATCTTTAGGGGCCCATGAAGTTCCGGAATTGCTAAAAGAGCGCCAATTGCTCCACATGGATGAGTTTTTCTAATTTCATTAAATTGAGATACTTGTTCTTCGGTCATAGCTAATTCTCCGGCTCGATCATCGATTTTTGGCTCCTTGCCCGAAAGAATTTTTGCTGTCTCTATTGTACGGTCTCGATTTGAGGAGATTACTAAATCAAACTTTGGTAATTTTTTCGCTACTTCTTTGCACTTCCCAATTCCTTCTGGATTTAGTTGATCTTTTCCCAAAAAATCCCAGTTTGCATGACGTAAAACGTATATTCTCTTCATGGGGAGATTATATCATAATATAAAACCTTTGATTAGCTGTTATGTTATCTTCCAATTTTTGGCTTAAAATAGTATAATTATGGAAACTACAATAAAGAAAAGTTGGAAGGTTGTAAGTTATTAAACTTGGAGTACTAATGGCAAAAAGACTAAAAATTGGCGACATTGTAGAAATTGAAACTAAAAAAGGTCTGGCATATATCCAGTACGTTTATCATCATGATGAACCACCTCGGTATGGCAGACTGATCAGAGTTCTTCCAGGTTTTTTTGATAAAACTCCAGCCTCTTTTTCCGAATTGGTTAAACAAAAGTAAATAAAGGTTATATGCACATAGTTGGCAATGAGCCAGTTTCAGAAGAGTTCAACAAATTGCCACTGTTTCGAGCTCGAGGAGGTATTGACACTGATGGCAAAGTTGTCTCGTGGTGGTTATGGGACGGAGAGAAAGAATGGAAAATAGGAAACTTAACGCCAGAGCAACGAAAACTTCCAATACGAGAAGTAATAAATGACACTTTGCTGATTGAGAGGATAGAGTCAGGTTGGAAGCCAGAAGAAACATGCTAATTGATTTTTAAATTGCAATATCTACAGCGTTAAGGTTAATAAGGAACTGATAATTAAAGACGTTTGCGTCGAAGAATATAATGAAAGAGTTTCTAAATATATAAAGGAGCGAACATTCCAAAACCATATGATATAGAATGCGAAATAATTTCAGTAAAGGGTAACTGCCGATTAGGTCACCAAGTTGGCGAAAAGTTTATAATTAAAAGCATGAAAATAGATCATCCCATTTGCACCGAACTTCTCTATAACATGATGCCTTGGATGCAAACTTTAGCCTTCGGCGGTGAGGTTCCTTGGGATGAAGATGGAGTTGTGGTCAGGATGTGCCCCGATACCGGTAATGCTGTGGAAGTTAGAATGAGAGCAATAAAGGAGGCTTAAATGAAATTTAGTGATTTGCCAGCTTGGATTGAAAAACAAAGTGGCAGGCTCAGAGCTCAGTATCCAAATGAAGACGAAGAAAAACGAACTTACGTCCGTACAATCAAATTAGTTGAGGAAGTTGGTGAGCTTTGCAATGAAATCCTAATTGCCGGTGATCAGCAAAGACCCTCAAAGGCAGAAAATCATGATAAAGACAATTTAAGCCATGAATTTGCCGATGTCTTAATAGTAACCTTGCTTCTCGCTAATCAGCTAGGCGTTGATGTTGAAAAAGCACTAGAATCAAAAATTGAAAAAATCAATGCTAGGTATAATGAAAATGTATGAGATAGAGCTAAGAGCACTCATTAATGATTTCGCTGCTATAAAAAAGAAACTAGATAGCTTTGCGAGTCTAGTAAAAGATGGTGAAAGAGAAGCTACAATTTTTTTGTCTAACCCTCATAAGAAGGATTTTGATTTAAGGCTTAAGTTTAAAAAAGATAAGTATTTCCTAAGCTTTAAAAGCGATCCTTCAAAAAACGTGAGGAAAGAAATTGAATCGGATATTTCTGATCCGGAAGCTATTTATGAAATGCTCATTAACTCGGGTTTTGAGACTCAGCTTATCGTTGCTAGAATAAATTATTTATATAATTATGGTGGCTATGACATTCTTCTAAATGAAATAATCGACTGGGGCAATGCTATTGAAGTAGAAAAAATGGTAGATGGCAAAGAAGACACCGAAAAAGTTGAAAAGGAAATGAAAGAATTTATGAATCGTCAACTAGACATAAAAGAATTACTTAATCGAGAGGAATTGGTTCGTTTGAACGGCATATATAAAAACAAAGCTGATTTTGATAAAATAAAAGCAGATGATTTAATAGCTTTTGTTAGTGGAGAGATAGATAATATAAGTTTTTTAAAGGACAAGTAATTGATAAAAAAATTAGCATGCAAAAGCGGATCAAAAAAAATCTCCAAAGAGGTTTTTGATCGAGAATTTAAATATATGATTAGCGATATTGAGGAGTTAGTAGAAGAAGCATGTAAAAAAGACGCTAATATTTTTGGCTATGGGAGCTGGAGCCATCATATTGTTGGGGTGGTAAAGTATGCGAAATTGTTGGCACGTAAATTAGGAGCTGATGAGGAAATCATTGAACTTGCGGCACTTCTTCACGATTATGCATCGGTGCTAGACAAGAATTTATATCCAGATCATCATATTCATGGGGCAAGGCTTGCAGAGGAAATTCTAAAGCCATATAATTATTCTCAAGAAAAAATTGAAAAGATTAAGGATTGTATTTTTACTCATCGTGCAAGTAAAGATATTATATACAAGTCGGTTGAGGCAAGGATTATCGCTTCAGCTGATGCTATGGCACATTTTGACAATGTAAATTCTTTGCTTTATCTTGCTTTTGTAAAACATGAGATGGAGATTGATGAAGGCACGAATTGGGTACTCGAAAAGCTTAAAAGAAGCTGGGAAAAACTAATGCCAGAAGCAAGAGAAATGATGCGTAAAAGATATGCAGCTATTAAAATAATTTTAGATAAAGGTTAGGTATTAAATTAGATTTTATTTATGAAAGGAGAATATTAATGGCGCAAGTAGACATTTTGATTAAAGGCTATAACCAAGAGGTAAGTGAAGAATTGCACAAATACGCCTCAACAACCACTTTGGTAAGATCGGGCGAATTTAATATTGTTGTTGATCCGGGAACTCATAAGTCAACAGATCTGTATGTGCAAGCTTTAAGGGATTTTGATTTAACACCAGATGATATAACCCAGGTATTTACAACCCACGAGCATCTTGATCACACAAGAGATATTCCGTTTTTTAAGAATGCCACGGTAATTGACGGTGTAGGTTTTCATAAAGCAGACGAACACCGTTTTGACGAAAGTGAAGAGCTAGAAATTGCCCCGGGCGTTAAAAGAATTGCCACTCCGGGTCACGGGCAAGAAGACCAGCATGCTTCTTTGCTGGTTGAAACAGATGGGGGAGTAATTTGTATAGCCGGCGATGTATGGTGGAACGAGGATTTTACTCCGGTTGAGGATCCTTATGCCAGCGACCAAAAAGCCTTAGAAGAGAGCCGCAAAAAAATTCTAGAACTTGCCGACTATATAATTCCCGGACATGGGGGAATGGTGAAGGTGAAAAAATGACAAATAAACTTGCAAATTTTCTAGTCAAGGCTAAAAAGAATACTTACGCTAGTATTGGAGAGGGCGGGGAAATAAGACTAGAAGATGGTGCTAAGGAATTATCATATAAAGATGAAGATTTTAGCTATAGGGACCGATATTATGGTTCAAAGGATTTTGCGGGAGAGGAAATTGTATGGCAAGGCGGCAAAGTTATTTGGGGCATGAATTATTATGGAATGACGACTAAAGATGATATCGATGCGGAAAAAGTTTATTCATTTCTTAAGCTAGCCTTAAGCAATGTAACTACGGAGATGCCTTTTAGAGGCCCGGAAAATTTAAAGAAAGACAATTGCGAATATGTTAACAAGATAGAGGGTAGTTTAAAAAGTTTTTGCGGCAAAGAAGAAATATTATTAAATGGCCAGGTGGTATATCAGCTCTATTATCATGGCGGAAGGATAAGGTAACGAGGCAACTATGGATCAGGAATTCGAAGTTAAATTTTTAGAAATTAATCCCAAAGAGGTAGAACAAAAGCTTGTTAAATTGGGCGCCAAGAAGGTTTTTGACAAAGTCTTTAGGGTTAGAATATTTGATTATCCCGACTTAAGATTGCATAATGATGCTGCCTGGTTTAGGGTCAGAGATGAAGGCGACAAAATTACCATGGCTTTTAAAAAAAGGCTAGGCATAGACACTACGGGCAAGGCAAATGATCTTGGTATGCAGGAACATGAGGTTGAAGTTAATGATTTTGAAACCGCTTGCAACATTATGTTTAGCTTAGGGTTAATCCAAAAATTCTACGAGGAAAAAAGAAGAATTCGTTATTTGCTTGATAATTTAGAATTCGACATTGACCACTGTCCGGGCATAAAACCTTTTTTGGAAATAGAGGCTCCTTCTTGGGAAAAAGTAGATAAAGCAATTTCTTTGTTAGATCTTGATCCTAAAGATAAGAAAGTTTGCTCAGCTTATCAGATATATGAGACTCATGGAATTAATATGCTGGAATATGAAGAGTTTAGGTTTGACAGCTTGGTTAAAAGAAAAAAGAAAATCGGTTAAAAAAGAGACTGGCGGGACTTGCAACTTCTCCCCGAAGCTCCAAGGCTGGTTGAAAAGGAATATAATGTTTTAAAAGGGTTCTTGGAGAGTTATTGAAAATGAAAAAGCAAACGTCAATAATTATTGGATTAAAGGATGACAAAGTTCTCTTGGGTATGAAAAAGAGAGGTTTTGGCGAAGGTTATTGGAATGGTTTTGGCGGTAAAAGAAACGAAAGTGAAACCATGACCGAAGCTGCTCTTAGAGAAGTTGAGGAAGAAGCCGGAATTCTTCCAACTGATTTAAAAGAGGTTGGAATAATTGAGTTTGATACTTTTACAACTCATATATATACATTTTCAAATTATGAAGGCAAGTTGGCAGAAACCGAGGAAATGAAGCCCGAATGGTTCGATAGAAATAATTTGCCCTACGACAAAATGTGGGAAGGCGATAAAATCTGGTTTCCTCTGGTTCTAGATGGCAAATGCTTTAACGCCGAATTTATATTTGAAGGTAAAACTTTAACCGAATGCCATATTAGGATTAGAAAGTAGTCAGAATGGATCATCTAGCCATAATGAAAAAGTCCTGGGGTCTAACTGAAAAGATTCTTATGGGACAAAAGAAAATTGAATCAAGATGGTATAAAGCTAAGGTCGCTCCTTGGGATAGGATTAAAGAAGGAGAAGTCATCTATTTTAAGAATTCTGGGGAACCAGTAACGCTTAAAGCAGAGGTTGAGAAGGTCTTGCAATTCTCCAATTTAACGCAAGACAAAGTTAAAGGAATTCTTACTGAATACGGAGAACTTGATGGCATCGAAAATAATCAAATAAACGATTTTTATCATTTTTTTAAAGATAAGAATTACTGCATGTTAATTTTTTTGACAAACCCTCAAAAAGTTAAGCCATTTAATATTGATAAAACAGGCTTTGGAATGATGTCGGCTTGGTTAATGGTTGATGATATAGAAAAAATTAAGGTCAGCAGCGTATGAAGATAATTTCATGGAATGTTAATGGGCTTAGGTCAGCTAGCGATAAAGGATTTCTTGATTATATTTTGCAAGAAAATGCTGATGTTGTCTGTTTACAAGAAATTAAGGCTCATTTTAGTCAGTTAGGCAATAATATAGCTAATATTCCTAACTACAACCTTTATTTAAATGAAGCCCAAAAGGCCGGTTACAGCTATCTTACAGAGAAGCGGCAATTATGGAGTTTGGCAATAGCAACGATTTTTGGGGTTATTGCTCAATTTTTGGCTACAATAGTCTGGCTATCCTTCATTGATTGGAGAGCGGCAGTAATAGTCGGTGTCGTTGAGTGGCTCGGTTTGGGACTGGTTGCTAACTTCTTTGCAACCATGGCCAACTTTAATGTTAAAACCGCCGCCACAAGAGGTCTTTTTAAATGGCCCGGGAACTTTAAGAGTGTTCCGCATTTCAGTTTAGCTCTTGACAATGCCATGATTTATCGAAATATGATAATCCAAGATATTTTGGTTAGCATGATTTTTGGCCTTCTAGGTTTTTCTTTAATAGTCATTTTGCGCTGTGAGGACTACTTTATGGAGCATTATGATGAAAATGGCCATCTCAAAAAAGGAAATCCGGATACAGTAGATCCAGAAAAACTTCTTTGGTAGTCGAAAATCCTGTAGTATCTGCATAATACATTTACAAGTACTCCTGCAATATAGCAGGCAGCGAACGTTCATCTGCCTGCTTTTTCTTTCCCAAAAAACTTGATTTCTTTAACTTGTAAACCTTTATTATCCTATCAACCCGCCCTAAAAAGAGTTCGAGAGAAAATGCATACAGACCGCACCCCGGCTGAAAGTTAGAATAGACTCTGAAAGAGGCTTTTTTGGTGTTCTATTAATTTTAAGAAAAAGGATCAAATCCATCACAAAAGATTGTTGTGGGAAACGGGATTCGAACTCTTAGAATCTATTTAAAATAATTTTTGTAAAAATGTTATTGATTAATTTTGATAATACAGTATATTATCAGTAATACTGTGTAATAATTAATGGAGGTGGTTATGGCTGGTAGATCAACAAAAGTTCTATCTTTTTCTCTTTCCCCCAAGATGGCAGATGAAATTGAAGATTTAGCGAAAAATGAACGCCGCTCTAAAAGTGAGCTTCTTCGTGAAATGGTGCATGTCTATAAAGAGCGCCAAGCTGAAGCTGAATGGCAGGATTTGTTTGCGTTTGGCGAAAAGACAACAAAGCGTTTTGGCATCAAAAACGAAGACGAGCTCTTGAAGATTCTTAATGGAAACACATAATGCTTAGAGTGGTTTTTGACACTAACGTTTACATCTCAGCACTTCTTTTTGATGGTCCCCCGAGGCAAATATTAGAGCTTGTCCTGAAGCAGAAAGTGGTGCTCATTACCTCAGATGATATTATTAATGAAACGGCTAAAACGCTCAAGGGAAAGTTCTCATGGCCTGAACATAAAGTTCAGCAATTTGTAAGGCAAACAAGCAGATTAGCTGAAGTTTATAATCCCAAAACAAAGCTTGGTGTAATAGAAGATGAACCAGATAACCGAGTTCTTGAATGTGCTGTTACCGGGAAAGCCAATCTTATTATTTCAGGAGACAACCATTTGCTTGGGCTTAAATCTTATGAGAATATCCCTATTCAAAAACCAAAATACTTAACCTATCTCATGGAGAAAAAAGATTAATTTTTTAAATATTCTTGTTATCCTATCAATCCACTCTAAAAAGAGTTCGAACGAAAGTGCATTTAGGCAACGCACCCCGGCTGAAATTTAGAAAGCTCCCAAAATGAGGATTTTTTTGGTATTCCCGAATAAAAAAGGCCCCTCTTAGGAAGAGAGAAACCTTTTGTTGTGTTCTTTCTTCCCTTAAGGGGCATGAGTCAGTTTTCTAGCTGTCGCAACGTTTTCGCTTGTTGTTTGAAGGCGTACTGGTAAATCGAGTGGTCTGCCACATTCTCCGCAACCGATGCATCCGTCATTTGGATTTGCAGACCAGAGCTTACCCTGATGCCTTGTGCAGCGGATTGTTTCCGAGGCTGACATATCTAGAACAAGCGGCTTCTCACCACTAATTCTTGGCCGAGAAACAAATATCAGCCCTCCGCTTCCGTTGTAATGGAAGACATGAGGCATATTCCTTTTGCACAGATCCGAAACTATACAGTTTCCGCAGGTTTGCGAATAAACCTTATACTTTCCTTGGAACTTACGCTTACCGGATTCGTTGGTTAGAGATGATATACCAACATGTTGTCCGTTTATTGTGTATGCTCCGGGGGCGTATTTGCACATCTCTGCCGAATAGAACCAAACGGCTTCTCCAATCTCGAGCATACTCACATTTCTAGAATGAGCATAATCGATATAGAGCTGTCTAATCCTATCTCGGAAAGCATTTAATTCCTTCCATGACCTTACTACATTTCCTTGAGTTACCAGCCCCAAACTTCCGAAGAAACGGTTCTGGTGAACATCAATTGGGGGCGGTACGTCACATGGATCTACGAGCCGAGCATCCACTAAGAAATGGACTAAAAGCGAGAGCATCTTTTCCTGAAACCCCAGAAGCTTTCTTGGACTCCGAAGAACCCTGCCTTGAAGCTTTTGCCAAATTTCAAGCTCGTTTTTGTACTGAAGGGTATCCCCGAAGATATTACGAGGGTCCCCATCCCAATATTTGTTTAGTACCCTAGCATTGTGCAGTAACCATTCTGGTCTTGTGTTCCAGAATTGAAGACCAACAGCTTTCATCATTTCGCGTATCTCGTCTGCTGTATAATTGATAGCTGTTTTAGAATCGTAGATCTTGGGCCACCTTTCGTAAAGCCTTCTGTGTCCGCGAAAACTGGCCTCCGCTGGGTTGCCTCCAGACATATGCAGAAGTACAACAAAGAGGAAATTTGCCTGGTCGAACGGTGATTCAAGGTTAGACGGGTAGTTACGACACTCTTGCGGAAGTCTGTACGCTGCAAAAGGGCCTTGTCCTGTTCTTGATGCGAAAAGGATGCGATCTAGCGCATCATTTGTTCTTGCTTGGTGCCCCATGAGTCTGGCCAATATTCATACACCTCCTTGACTGAACATACTGTTTATAATTAGGAACTCAGAAGGAGAGGCTTAAGCCTCCACTAATGCCAAGCCATTATATCTCAAAAGTTCGATTTTTAAAATCCCTTTAATAAATCGAAAAATTATTAAAACAGCAAAAACATTGGTTGATATTAGTGTGGTAATCTTCTTGGTTACTTTACTCTTATTCAAATAAAACTGATTAATAGCCGCTTATTTACTTTTAAGCGGTTTTTTTGTTATTTGATATATACTTAATATTCTGGTAAATTATATAAATAAAATCGGAGAAATAATGAAAAATAACCCGCTTGAGAATGCTATGGATCAACTAGAGAAAGCCAGCAAAATCCTTCAAATTGACAGGGAAGAACTGGAAATTTTAGAAACCCCGAAAAAGGAAATTCATGTCCAAATACTTCTAAAAACTGCTGATGGAAACATGAAAATTTTAAAAGGATACAGAGTTCAGCATAATGACAGTCGCGGGCCCTTTAAGGGAGGCATTCGCTTTCATCCCAAAGTTGACTTAGATGAAATAAAGGCGCTTTCTTTTTGGATGTCAATTAAAACTGCTGTTTTAAATATTCCGTACGGCGGATCAAAGGGCGGCATTGCCGTAAATTCCAAAGAATTATCAGCAAATGAAATAGAAAAAATATCAAGGGCTTATGTTAGATCTATCTTTAAGGATATAGGCCCGGATGTCGACATTCCGGCCCCGGACGTTTATACAAATCCGCAAATAATGGCCTGGATGGCCGACGAATATTCAACTATCGCCGGACAACATGTTCCCGGAGCATTTACCGGCAAGCCGGTGGAAGTTGGAGGCTCTAAAGGACGTGACACCGCAACTGCACAAGGCGGCATTTACGTTTTAATGGAAGCCATTAAAAAATTTAAATTTAAAAAACCTATCTCGGTGGCAATTCAGGGGTTTGGAAATGCCGGTGCCAATGCGGCCAAAATTCTTCACTTTGATGATGAGAAGTTTAAAATTGTAGCCGTAAGCGACTCTGGGGGTGCCGTCTATAACGAAAAGGGGATAGACGTCCCATTTTTACTTTCACATAAAAAAGAAACCGGAGCAGTAACAGATTTTAAAGACGCAAGGAATTTGAAACCGGAAGAACTTTTAGAGCTTGAGGTTGATATTTTAATTCCGGCTGCCTTAGAAGGTGCCATTACTTTAGAAAACGCTAAAAATGTAAAAGCAAAAATTCTTTTAGAACTTGCAAACGGACCAATTACCAAAGAAGCTGAAGACATTTTACTCGGAAAAAATATCCTAATTATCCCCGATGTTCTGGCAAATGCCGGCGGTGTAACCGTAAGTTATTTTGAATGGACTCAAAATAAAAGCGGTTTTTATCTGGATGAAGAAGAAATACAAAAAATGCTTTCTAAGAAAATGCGTGAAGCATACAAGGACGTTTTGGATTTGGCGGAAGTTTATAAGATTGATCTTAGAACTGCCGCCTATGTTTTGGCTATATCTAGAATTGTCGATTCTCAAAAATTAAAGGGGCTGTTTTAATTAAGAATATATGATATATGTCTTGCAATTTTGCATTGGGAAGGAGAAACATGATTGAAGTATTTTTGCTTAAACTATTAGATGTAATGCTGAATACGGTTAGAAGTGCTTTTTTTGTCAGAAATAAACATTTCTTGGCATCATTACTTACGGCAATTTCAACCTTCACTTACTTTTTGATAATTGTCAAACTGTTACAAATAAGTAGCTTTTTTTCTATTGCGCTAGTATCTCTTGCCGCTTTTTTAGGCAGTTATATTCCGCCAATAATAATACGCAGACTGGAAAAGGACAAGGTTTGGGTTTTTGATATTACCCCAAACTCAAATGAAAATGGGAAGGAATTTGCAAACCAGATGAGGAATAAGGGGTTTTCGGTAGTAACCTATAAGAGCTATAACAAAGGTAATGAATGCGTGGTTTGTTCTAAGGTTTTTTCCAAAAACAAAACCCACAGTAGATTAATAAAGAAAAACATCCCCAGGGGCTTTAAATGGCATATTGTTTCTGCAATAGATTAAAAAGCGTTTACTTGCGGGTATTGGTCTTAAACTTCAATTTTGCGTAAATTATTGCCCGAACGATTTGCTTATACATCTTTAATCTTTTTTTGATACCGTAGATAAATCCGTATTTTTTTTCTTTCAAATGCTGAGAAACCCCATCCAAAATGATATTTTTTACAACACAACCATTCATTTTAGCGTAAACGTTTATAGAAGTCTCTATTCCGAAATCCGTGATTGTGTTTTTTGCAAAAAAACCTTTCCAAAAAACGGTTTTTGCCGCTCTTTGTCCGGAAAGAAAGGGGATTAAGAAATTAAAAATATCCTGTAATTTATATGGCTTAAATCTTCCGCCCACCATATCGGCCGAATTTAATGCCTCCAACATTGCCTCAACATGCTTGGGCTTGAAGTTAATCAGATCCGCATCCGCAAATACAACAACTTCGGCCATGGGATATTTCTCGCTAACCCTCTTAAAACCAAATTTCATAGCATAACCTTTGCCCCGATTGTTTTTAAGTCTGGCAACATGTACATTTTCTTGCCTGAAATCCGGCACCGGTTCTTCTTTTGATCCGTCATCAACAACAATAATGGGCCACTTATATTCCAAATTTTTAACTACGTCGGATATATACGGTTCATTAAAAGCACAAATGACGATTACAGTTTTCATAATTTCTCCTTTGTAAAAGTGCTCTATTTGTTTTTTCTCTTCATGAGAGCTTCTTTTACTTGTTTTGGAAGCTTGTTTAAAATGAATTTGCTTATTTTATTCTTTTCACCCAAAATTAACACACCAATAATAATAAGCAACCATCCCGGTATTATTGGCAAAACCAAACCGGCAATCCCAAAAATGATAGCCAGCACACCTCCAATAAAAATAAAGAAGTATCCGATTCGCTTTATGTAGTCTGTAATTTTCTTTAAAATTGAATCCATAATCTGCCTGATTATACCATAATTGAGAATTCTCGAGAAATATAGTAAAATGATAACTGTGAAATAAACAAGGGAAATATGATGGATACGGTAATTAGTGTTAAAAACCTGGTTAAGGAATACAAAGACCTTAGGGCTGTAAATAATGTTTCTTTTGAAGTTCTAAAGGGAGAAATATTCGGTTTGCTGGGAGAAAATGGAGCCGGAAAAACCACGACCCTAGAAATGATCGAAGGCATAAGAAAGCCTACATCGGGAACAATAAAAGTGTTGGGACTGGAAATAAAAAAAGAGATGAACAAAATAAAAGAGAAAATTGGAGTTCAACTTCAGTCGTCCGCTTACTACAATTATCTTTCGCTAAAAGAAATTCTTGAATTATTCGGCCAGTTTTATGGTAAGGAAGTTGACGCTTTAAAACTTTTAGAAATGGTCGACTTAAGTTATAAGGCTAATTCGTACGTCGGTAAACTTTCCGGAGGCCAAAAGCAAAGGTTTTCCATTATTGCCAGTCTTGTTAATGACCCCGAAATTGTTTTTTTGGACGAACCAACTACCGGCCTGGATCCGTTAGCGAGGCGAAACTTGTGGGAATTAATTGCCAAAATTAAAGATCAGGGCAAAACAATTATTTTAACAACTCATTATCTAGAAGAAGCGGAAGTTTTGTGTGACAGGGTGGCCATAATGGAAAAGGGGGAAATTTTAAAGATAGACGAAACCCATAAACTTATAGAAAGCTCGAAGGAACCTTATAAGATCAGCTTTTATGCTCCGAAAATTAAAGAAAATGCCTTAAAACAATTGGAAAATATGGGAAGACTGAGCAACTTGGGGGGCAAAACTAATCACTTCGAAATGAGGTTAAAGACACAAACACTGCTAAATATTGCAATAAGCATTATTCATGAATATAAACCTGAAAGCCTAACTGTCGGCAGGTCAACTTTAGAAGATCTATTTATAGAACTAACCGGAAAAAGGATAGAGGAATAATATGTATAAGTTATTTTTAGCCGATTTAAAAATGCTGATCAGAAACAAACAAGCATTATTCTGGAGCTTATTTTTTCCTTTAATATTTACTTTTGTATTTGGATCTTTTTTTGCTAAGGGAGATGGGGGCAGCGGAACTCTAAGTATTGTAAATAAATCGAACACGGAAATTGCTAAAAATTTTGAATCTAGTCTAAAAGATACTGGTATATTTAAGGTTCAAAATGATGACAGCTTTGATAAAGCAAAAGAACTGGTGGACAAGGACAAGGTTTCTGTAGCCGTTTATATTCCGGAGAAGTTCGGCTCGCTAGAACCCGGTGACCCAAAGAAAATAAAAATTTACTATGTTCCCACCAATAGGCAAGCCGGAAGCATTATAGAAAGCTTTTCTAACACATATTTGACGTCTGTAAATATGCAAGTTCAAAAAGCGCTACCAATTTTTAGCGTGGAGAAGGAAGAAGGCAATAAGCCTAAGTTTAATTATTTCGATTTTATCTTAATTGGCCTTATTGGAATGGCTCTTATGAATTCATCTGTTCAGGGAGTTGCCATAGCCATGAGTAGATACAAGGAAGACAAAATATTAAAAAGGCTAACAACAACCCCCGTAAAATCCTGGCAATTTATTGGAGCTGAGGTTTTTTCAAGATTGGTGCTTAATTTTGTTCAAGTAAGCCTGATTCTTCTTGTTGGAGTTTATGCTTATGACGCACACATAAATGGAAGTATCTTTTTGGTATATATCCTCTCATTAATTGGAGCTATCCTGTTTCAATCTATGGGCTTTGTCATAGCTGCCTTCTCCAAAACCACTGATGCGGCAGAAGGAATGTCAACCGCCATAACAATTCCAATGATGTTTTTAGCCGGAGTATTTTTCCCCATAGACAGCCTGCCGAAGTGGTTAAGCTCCATAGTTCAATATTTACCACTAGCGCCGCTTCTTAAAAATTTGAGGGGGGTAGCTTTGGAAAAAAATTCTGTTTTTGACAACCCTTATAATATGGGGTTGGTTTTGGTGTGGATAGTTATAATGTTGCTTATTGCAGCTAAAAGGTTTCGGCTATCAGAAGAATAAAATACAACATCACATAAGAAGTATTTACGGAACCTTAAAAATACAATAGGAGAGGAAGGTAGAAATGGAATATACTTTGCGGCCAACAAAGCTACCCGTAGTTCTAAATGAGTCTCTAAATGCCTTAATTGATTATGACACGCTTCATTTAAAAATGCAGACATGGGAAGAATACGAAAGCCAAATATTTTATGAAAATCCGTATTATCTTCATTTTCTATATGAAAGTATTGATAAATACTGCAAGGATACTGAATTTGCACTTCAGCTTCCGATTCAGACATACTTAAGATTTGTTGGAGTTTTTGTTTACCGATTATTAAAATCTCAATGTGAAATTAACGTGCTAAACGATCAATTAATGGGAATTAATTCTCTTTTAGCCAAAAATTTGCCACAGATATCGAAACATATTTATGAATTGGTTCTGAAAATTCAGGATCCCAAAAAAAAATTTGAAGCAGTAGAGTTTGCAGATTACAAGATTCTCCAATTCATTTCTAGGTTAACAATAGCAGTATCAAAAAAAGAGTCAAAAAAAATTAAGGAAGACAATTTAGAATTCCTTACAAGAGCAATAAAGGAATATTCGACATTAGCATATTACATGCTTTACGCCCAGTGTGTCGAAAATGAAAATTACTTATAAAACCGCATTTTGAAATTTTTTCAAACTAAACTGGACTTACGCAAAATGGCACATCTATCCAAGCCGAAAACAAGTGAGATAAAATCTCTTTTCTCTACTGGAAGCATATTTGTAGATACGCTGACAGAAGAAAAAGGGATTTTAGCCGCTTTTAGTTGGTTTGGGAGGTGTGATAGTTTGCGTAAGTCCAGTAAAATATGCGGTTTTTTTATTTTAAGCTACTATTTTTTATTAAAAAATATGAAGTATTTTGCATTTTTTTTATATAAAGACCATAAAGCATTCCACTAACAAAAAGAATATCATCAGACCAATATTAATATTATGAAAGGGGGAACTAATGATTGTTAATTTACTAGCTTGGGTCTTGCTTGGTTTAATTGCCGGCTGGATTGCAAATTTAATTGTTCCGGAAGTAACCGGTGCCGGAATTTGGAGCAATGTTGTGGTTGGCATTATTGGAGCAATTGTTGGTGGATTTGTTTTCCAAGCCCTTGGGGGGCCAGGAATATCCGGTCCATTTAGCTTTTATAGCATACTGGTTGCAATAGCCGGTGCGGCGATTCTTTTATCCTTGGCTAAAATGCTTCAAACTAGAGCGTAGCGTAACTCTTCTATAATGGAAGCCTTTATAGACAGAAAAGATGCGGGCTCTAGGTTAGCTGTTGAAATGAATGACTATATCACTAGAGATTCCATTGTAATAGCGCTACCAAGGGGTGGCGTAGTGGTGGGCTACAAAATCGCAAAAAAATACGGTCTGCCATTGGATGTCTTTATTTCCAGAAAAATACGGCACCCCTTTAATCCCGAATATGCAATTGGAGCAATAACTGAAACCGGTCATATGTTGAAAGATGAACAATCAATTAGTTCATTTTATATCACTGGCGAATACCTTGAAAAAACGATTAACGAAGAAAAGAAACTCATTGCTGATAAGATAAATATATTTCGAGGCGGTAAACCATTATCCAACTTAAACTCAAAAGATATTATTTTAGTTGATGATGGCATTGCCACGGGTTACTCAATAACAGCCGCAATTGAGTCCCTGCGTCAACTAAAAGTTGCAAGCATTGTTCTTGTCGTGCCGGTTGCACCGCTTGATGCAATTGAAAGGTTAACCAAACTCGTGAATAAACTATTTGTTCTTTTATCTCCTCCGTATTTCACTGCAGTCGGGGAATTTTATTCAGATTTTTCGGAAGTTACTGATAATGATGTTGTAGAAATACTTTCCAAATCCAAAAGACCTTGATACAATATTTCTCATGAAAAAGATTAACGTAAGCTGGCTTTTGCCAATTATATTGGTAGGTATTTCTTTAATAATTGGCATTTTTTTGGTTAAGAATATAGTTACCAAACCCCAACCAAAAGAAAATGAAGTTATATCCACCGAGGAACTTAAATCCAAAATCGACGCTAAAACACCTTTTAAATTAATCGATGCGAGGTCTAAGGATCGCTATGAGCTGGAGCACCTGCCGAACGCAATTAATATTCCCGAAAATGAACTGGACAAAATAAAAAATGTTGCCCTTCCTACCGAATATCTTGTTGTTTATTGTGAGGGATTTGGTTGTCCGTCAGCAAAAGAGGCAAAAAATGTTCTCGCTAAAAAAGGATATAAAAACGTTAGGATTTATAACGAAGGAATACCCGGATGGAAAGCCGACGGCAATAGCACCGTCAAGGGTTCCGGTACTACCATAAAAAATTTAGCTTCCAGGTATAAAACTTTGCCCTTAGTACTTTTGGCGGGCCTAACAGACGGCTTTAATCCTTGCGCAATCGGAATGCTTTTATTTTTGCTTGGATATTTAATTATTTTTGCAGAAAAACCCGAAATGAGCCTAAAACTTGGCATAGCCTATATTGCTACCACATTTATGGCTTACTACCTTCTCGGACTTGTGCTTTTGAATTCTTTGTATGTTATTACCGGCTCTTCCGGTTTTCAAGCAATATCCAGGTCGGTTAATTACGTAATTATTGGTGTCCTTACTATTGCGGCTATCGTTAACATTAAGGATGTGTTTTTTTATGGGAAAGGGCTAAGCCTTCAAATACCCAAGAAAGTACGAGGACAATTAGAAAAGGTGGTTGAGATTGCAACACTGCCGTCAACTATTGTGCTTGCTTTTCTAGTTACTTTTTTTGAATCTCCCTGCTCTTTACCGGTTTACATTGGCACTTTAAAGATTCTTCATGAAACATATTCTGCAACAGTTACACTTTTTTACTTAGCCTTATATAATTTGATGTTTGTAATGCCCATCATTGTACTTCTTGTTGCTGTTTTAAAAGGCGAGCAAATGGTAAAAATTAAAGAATGGGAACATAGAAACAAGAAAAATATGAAACTGACGATGGCCTTAATGCAATTATTTATTGCCGCTATCATTTACTTTTATTAGTAACGCTTGTTTAAATTTAGGGGTTGTGCTAGCGTAATTAAAATGAAGAAATTTTTTAAGAAATTATTTATTCCTCACGCAAACAATTTATATAGGCCTCATGCTTTTAGGCATAAGGCTATTTCAATTTATTCTGTAGCCCTTATGCTATCCCATTTAAGCTTTGGCATTGCTTTCACTTCCGCTTCCGTATCTGCTCAGGCCGGAGGGGATATAGCTAAACAAATTATTGGACTCACCAATACCGAGAGATCTGCGTTTGGACTTGGCTTAGTCATCGAAAACGAAAAATTAACTTTGGCGGCTAAGGACAGAATTAACGACATGTTCGCAAAAAATTACTGGGATCATTATGCACCGGAAGGAACCGAGCCTTGGGACGCGGTCAAAAATGCCGGCTATAACTATTCTTACGCCGGAGAAAACCTGGGAAAGGGCTTTACAGATGCTAACGCCGTTGTTGGAGCATGGATGAATAGCCCGAGCCATAGAGAAAATTTACTTAATAGCAATTATGAAGAAATTGGAGTAGCCATAGGATCGGGACTTTTAAATGGCAGGAACACGACTATAATTGTCCAGCTTTTTGCATCGCCCTTTGAAAAAGGCGTAAAGCCTGTTACTGTTCTTGGCAGCAAATCTCAAGTCGAGCAATTTAGCCTCTCAAACGTTTTCAATTCTTCCAATGTTCCATATTCAATTGCTTGGATAATGTTGACCTTAATGCTTATAGCCGATGCCTATATGCTTACCAAACAAGGCCATCATAAAGACAGGAAACATAAATTCCACATTGGTTTTGCATCTCTTTTAATTCTGGTATTATTCAGCCTTTTAACTTTCCAACTTGTAAACATATTATAAAGGAGCTAAACATGATTGACTTAGCAATAATTGGGTCCGGTCCGGCCGGATTATCGGCTGCCGTTTATGCAGCAAGATACCTCATGGATTTTGAAATTTATGGCCAGTTGCCGGGAGGATACGTATCGGAAGCGCATGAAATAGGTAATTACTTAGGGTTTCCAAATGTAACGGGAGCAGAGCTTACAAGCAGCTTTTTAAAACACCTCGAATCTTTGGATGTTCGCATACAAAATTATCTAGTTAAAGGAATCCGAAAAGAAAACGGTTATTTTTCTATTCACTTTGACGAAAAGGAAGAAATGGCCAGAAATGTTCTTCTTTGTCTTGGCACCCAGAGAAACAAATTAGATGTTCCGGGAGAGAGCGAGTTTTTAGGAAAAGGTGTTTCTTATTGTGCCACCTGCGATGCTTTTTTTTATCGAAATAAAACTGTCGCGGTAATTGGCGGCTCCGATTCTGCCGTTTCCGCTGCCATTTATTTATCCGATGTAGCCTCAAAAGTCTATTTGATCTACAGGAAGAAAGAGCTGCGGGCAGAACCGGTTTGGATTAAAAGAGCAAAGTCAAATTCTAAAATAGAAATAATTTACAAAACCAATATAAAATCTATTGAAGGAGAAAATTTTGTCGAAAAAATCACTCTTGATAAAGAATACGAAGGGAGCAACGAATTAAGCGTAAATGGAATCTTTATAGAGGTTGGGTCAGCACCAAGCACAGCCATCTATAAACCTTTAGGTGTTAAAACAGAAGACGGCGGGCTTATTGTTGTGGATAGCGCACAAAAAACAAGTGTCAACGGCATTTGGGCGGCGGGGGATATTACAACAGGATCTAACAAATTAAGACAGGTAATTACGGCGGCTGCCGAAGGCGCAATTGCCATTCATGATATTTATCAGACTATTAAAAAGAGCAAGAAATAGCCGAGCTAGAAATATGTTCTTGACAACACGTTCGGTTGAGCTATGATTTTAAGCGTAAGCAGCTTTGCTTTTTAAAAGGCAAACGCTTTAGAAAATAAAACCTTATGAAAGGAGGTGAGTTAAATGGCAGATGAAGTAAAAGCTACAGTAGGTTATTGTGTAAAATGTAAAGCAAAACAAGAAATGAAGGACGAGGAAAAAGTAACCCTAAAGAATGGCAAACCAGCAACAAAGGGTACTTGTCCTGTTTGTGGCACCAAAATGTTTAAAATTGGTGGCTAATATATCATACGAGGGGGATTTTCAAATGGCCTCGATCTAATATCTTAGGATTTAGTTCGGGGCTATTTGTTTTGATATAAAAAAGCGAGCTTTTGTTGCTCGCTTAAAATATTTTCGTTCTTCTTTCTAATGATTTTTGAGAGGATTCTAGCGCACTACTTGGTAAGGGCTTAAATTCCATCATTTATCAATCAATGTGACTTATCTTTTAACTATGCTTTCTCTTTACCTCAGCTTATCCCCCATAACTTACCCTAAATTGAGCTCGCACCTTCGATTCAGCAGTTTCCTTGCTATGTTCTTCGATGTCTGGCCTAACTCTATTTATGCCTGAAATCATGCTTTTGATTATGCTTTCTTTTAATTCCTCGCTGTTTTTAGGCTTATTCTTCAAAGAAATTATAGCAGTAGGTGGTAATTCAACTGCCAAACCTGCAAACATCGATCGATTAATTTTCGACTTTTCAACGTGCCCTCTCTTCGCCATAAATCATCACCCCCCTAATCCTATATGATTTAAAATATGAACGTATCTTATCACAATATTGATAATTATCAAAATTTTGAATTTAATTCATTGGGATTTGTTTAGAAATTAGGAATTAACCTCCGGCACAGCTGATAGTAACTGCCCACAATCGTCATTGCGAACGATCCGGCAGCCGCCGGAGAGTGCGGCAATCTTGTTTCAAGCAGAGGAGATTGCTTCGTTTCACTCGCAAAGACGCAGGG
>Ga0076307_111_pt1 | contig 45875 bp, 52 predicted proteins | sample RifGroC2_FD_68020 | JGI IMG/M metagenome (GOLD analysis project Ga0076307, IMG submission 68020) | candidate division CPR2 bacterium GW2011_GWC2_39_10
TTGCGAGTGAAACGAAGCAATCTCCTCTGCTTGAAACAAGATTGCCGCACTCTCCGGCGGCTGCCGGATCGTTCGCAATGACGATTGTGAGCAGTTACTCCCGTTTGTCTTGTTTTTCTTAACTATTTGTGTTATAATATTTAATCAAGCTATGGATCTGGAATGAAATTTAACAACAGAAGGAGTGGTGAAGGTGAAAGCGACAATTATTGGATACAAGGGCGGCTACTTAAACGGCATGGAAATTTCCGATGATTTGTCAAAAATCTTTGTTGCTCAAAAGTTAATTGACGGTAAAAAACAAATCCAGCAAACAGGCATAGATCTTAGAGTAAAAGCAATTACCAAAACTTGGAGCCAAATAGACATCCGTCCGCCGGAAATTCCTTTTAACAAAGAGGGCTGGGTTTTTCTACCGGCGGGATCTTATTGGTTTGAATTTCATGAACAATTAAAGAATCCGGATTACGTGTTAGAACTACATCCCAGAAGTACCTTAATGAGAGCAGGTTTAACTGTGGCAATTGGTACAGGAAAACTTATATTGGCTGATGATATTTTTCGGGGTGCTGGTATCAGGGTTTTAAACCCATATGGTTTTTGGTTGGAACAAGAATCGCGTGTTTCTCAGGCCTTGTTAAGATCAGAATCAAGGGTATTTTTTACACCTCATAACCTGATCGGCATTTCAAGGCCCCTTACGGTAGACAAGATATTTGTTTATAAAAAACCAGGGCGGTTGGGGGTTAATAAATACGATTGCGATATCGATGTAGTGTCGGAAATCGAGGATTCGATTGTTTTAAATCCTGGCGAATGCTGTTTTTTAAGGTTTAAAGAAACCATTGCCGTTGGTAGAGACGAAGTCGTGGTAACATGCAATGATTTTATCAGGCATTCTCTTTATGCCATGGGGGCAATTGCCGATCCGGGATATATGGGGAAGCTTCATGCCAACATTCAGCACGCTTCAATTTCCTTTCCGAATTCTTATAGGATCTCAATAGGTGATAAAATATTGCGTCTTAAGAAGTTCAGGATTACACCCGTACCTAAAGAAAAGCTTTACAACGGATCCTACAAAGGACTTGGTTTAGAAAAAGGTGCCAAAACAGGTGACGAAGTGGAATGGGATCTATAAAGAATGATGCCAAACGGGCAATGAATTGTTTTTCATTGCCCGTTTTTATTATTTCAGTATATAATCTGTCTATGTTTAAAAATTTTTTCAAATTAGTGAATGAGGAAGATATTAGCAATCCCGAAATTGCTAATAATAGAATTAAAATAACGCTTGGGACTAGCTTTGTTATGGTCGTAATAACTGCAATTTCTCTTTATTTAAATTATAAAGAGGCTTCCAATGATCCCTTTGCTATATTTATAATTTACAATATTATGGGCGATCCCATGAAAATGGTTTTCTATTTAGCGTTGATGGTTTTTATTCTTTACTTTATAAAGTACTTGAAGATTATGGGAAAGTTAAGCAACAACTCTGAAAATGTAATCACTAAGTTGACAAAATACATTGGAAATAAAAAATTTGGTGGGATAAGAGGCGTGAAATACGGAGAAATCTTAAATGCCCCAAAAGTTACTGAAAATTTAAACCAAAAACCCGCTTGGTTCAGGGCATTAAATTATTTTGTTACGATTGCAATTTTTACGTTCTTTTTATTGCTTGTAATATTTTTTGTTTTTGCATTAGTTGTGCTTTAGTTAAATTATATTCTATTCCTATCATCTTTTATCATTCAAGATGCAATCGGGTATCTAGAGATTTCGGGAAGATTTAAGCATAAGATTTAAGAATAATTAATTGACGCCTAATCACTCCCATGGTATTATATTTCAACTGTAATGGTAACGTCCTTTAACTTAAGGGTAGGTGATATATTTATGTAGCAAACGTTTTTTTTCATTGCAACAGTATTGTCCATCCGCAAACCTTAGGAGGTGCTATGCATGCCAATGTCAAAGGATTTTGAGGATCGATTATTCCCGATCCTTCAAAACATGGTTGAGCAACCAGGATTTGAAACACCATTTCACATTTACGACGAGGTCGGAATACGCAAAACCTGTCAACAGTTGAAGCGCAATTTTGCTAACGTCCACGGGTTTCAAGAGTTTTTTGCAGTCAAGGCCAACCCAAATCCCGCCATACTTAAGATAATGATGGATGAAGGTTTTGGTTTCGACTGCAGTTCTGTCCCCGAACTGTATTTGGCAACTCAGGTTGGTGCAAAAGGTAAACAAATCATGTTTACTTCAAACAACACTTCGATTTCGGAGCTTCTCGTAGCCCAGAAATACAACTGCATCATCAACTACGATGACATCAGTATGATCAAAAAGGGAGGGCTAAGAGACCTTTTCTGTTGCCGCTATAACCCGGGACCGCGTCGTGATGGCAATGAGATCATCGGCAAGCCGGAAGAATCAAAATACGGTATTCCGCATAAGGATATCGTGTTGGCATACCAGCTGGCTCATTTTGAAGGCGCAAAACGCTTTGGACTGCATACAATGATATGCTCTAACATGCGCTCTAGGGGCTACCTTGAAGAGACAGTAGAGATGCTTCTAGGATTGATCGAGGAGATTTCCGGCGCCACAGGCGGCATACTGTTTGAGTTCATAAACATGGGCGGAGGGCTTGGAATTCCTTATAGACCAGGAGAATCTTACCTAATGATCCCCCAGATGGCCAAGAAGATCGAGGCGCTACTTGCAAACTTTAAATCTCGGAATGGTTACACACCAAAGCTTTTTATGGAAAGCGGCAGATACATGACTGGACCACATGGCGTCTTAGTGACTACGGTAATAAACCGCATGTCTAAATATCGCCAATATATCGGCATCGATGCCAGCATGTCAGCACTGATGCGGCCTGCTATTTACGGCGCCTATCATCATATAACTGTTCCCGGCAAATGCATCCTAACAGACATTGAGAAGGAAAAGGTGGATGTAGTCGGCTCTCTCTGCGAGAACAACGATAAGTTTGCCATCCAACGAGAGTTACCGGTTACTGAAATTGGCGATCTTCTTGTCATCCACGATACGGGCGCTCACGGATATGCAATGGGATTTAACTACAACGGTCGACTAAGACCTAAGGAGTTGCTGCTACGAGAAGACGGAAGTGTCGAATTAATCCGACGAAACGAAAGGATAGACGATTACCTCGCAACACTAAATTTCACGCGGCAGATATTTACACCGAAAAAAATGGAGGCGATAACATAGATTAATAACCGCAATCAACCATGATAAATAAATCAGATAAAGAAACGAGGTGCATTCGTTTGAAAGTTCAAACAGATTTACGAAGCAGGTTGCCAAAAGGGGGAGTCAATCTATTTCAAGGCATTAAGGCAAAAAAAGCTGAAGCAGAAGCAAGAGGTATTTTGGTCGTTAACTTATCAATCGGTCAACCAAAAGGGCCGGCTTTAATGACAGCCAGGGTGGCAGCGTCCCAAGCAGTAATGAGTGGCGATGAGTCGATGCATGAATATCAAGACAATGGAAGTCCCGGCGTCTCAGACTTCGCTCTCAAATTTGTAATGAAGCAGGTTGAAACTGCGTTTGTCTCCAAGACAATTGATTTTGTACCAACGCCCGGCACAAAACCTATGCTCGGTCTAATTCCTCAGGCATGCGGGGCAATTGATGGCAAAAAAATCACGGTAGCCACAACTACCAGTCCCGGATACCCGACCCCAAAGGACCAATGCCTTTATCAGGGAATCGAGCATTACGCATTGCCCACAAATAGCGCTAACAAATTCCTCTTTAGTCCGAAGGATATCCGCCCGGGAACCGATTTATTGATGATAAATTATCCACACAATCCAAGCGGACAGGTTGCCTCGCAAAAATGGCTAAGGGAGGTTTGTCGGTATTGCGCCGAAAACGGTATCCGCATTTTTAATGACGCGGCGTACATCGGATTGTCTCATACCAAAGACAGCTGTGCGCTTATTGAAGTGGCACAAGAATTCAACAACCTTTCCTATTCCGAAGCATTCTCCGCCTCCAAGATCGGTAATTTCACCGGCTGGAGAATAGGCGCAATCGCCGGTTCTTGGGATTTCATCCAAGATATCAAAACCATAAAGGGCAACACCGATAGCGGTTTTGCCGCTTTTGCTGCAGCTGGCATTTTAAATGCGCTGCAAATCGAGAGAGGTACGATCCAACATCTTCGCGAAAGCTATGCCAATCGGCTAAAACTGCTCATAGAAATTCTTACTGGGCATGAAATGAGATTGGCAGTTGAGCCAAAAGCTGGTTTCTTCGCCCTTTTCGAAGTGCCCAAAATGGCCTTTGGTCTGAGTATAAGAGACGCTGAAGAGTTCAATTTATTGATGATCGAAAAGACCGGCATCGTAGGCGTTCATTTTCACCCGTATATACGATACGCTGTGGTTGAAAACATCGACAACATGAATACAATCAAAGCTATAGCAAGCGGCTTTAAAATGGCTAACGTTTCATACTAGGCACTACGCCTGAAACATAGACATTTTAGACCCCAACAAACTGCCTAGTGGCGACAATTAACGTTGCCACTAGGTTCCTCCCAAGAAAATCAAAAATTGGTTTTTTTAGGAGGAAAAATGACCGTAACTGCTCACAATCGTCATTGCGAACGATCCGGCAGCCGCCGGAGAGTGCGGCAATCTTGTTTCAAGCAGAGGAGATTGCTTCGTTTCACTCGCAAACTTATAATATTGGAGTCATTTTTATTTTATATGAATTTTAGCTAGACAGTAAAAAGGCCTTAATTTAATTAATTAAGGCCTGACAGTCTAGTCGAAACTATTTTTTTCTCTCAAATGTCTTTATCCCGTTTTCCCCGTGTTTTTCGTCATCGTCACTTATTATTTTTTCCCTACTTTGGGAGGCTTCAAACGGAACAAATGGAGATGACATAATTACATCATCGTTTTTAAGTAAATAAACTCTTTTTTCCGTCATTCTGTCGGGATAACCCAACATAACAAAGTATGTTTCTTGTTCAACGACAAAATGAATGTGACTGTCGCCTACATATAACTTTTGCCCCATTTTTGTGAGTTGCAGCTTTGTTAGCGGCCAATCTATTTCGCCGTGGTCGATCTCTGCTCCTTTAACACGCAAAGCATACGTTATTTTGTCCATGACTACCCCCTTGTTAAAGAACTTTCCAAACCGATTATTACATTAAAGCGAAAAAATATAAAAAAGCATTGTAAAGAAACACCAAAGATATATTTCCCCCCGTTTATTGCTCTCGGTATAAACATGCCTTCCCGCTAAGCCATGATATATATTGTTCGACTCCTCTAAAGAGGGTGGAGAACTTGAAACTCTGATAATTCTCGATTACGTTTCACTTCGCTCGTCATGCGACCCGTATGGGAAGGGTAATTGCGATCATTTTATGCAAAGTGTGAAATGCGTGTTTAAGATAATGTTTGGCTAAATGCCTAAAGAAATTGCTGTTTAAGCGAATAAAATAAGGTAAAGAAAAGGAGGTTTTATGTGTCCGTTTTGCCCGCATAGTTATGAATTAGGTTTTGGATCGCAGGTTTTTTGGGTAGGAGCCGTACTAAGCATTCTTTTTTGGATGGCGATTATATATTTTATTTATTGGCTTATAAAGCAAGTCGGTTGGTTGGAAAAACCCGAAGAAAAGGGAAAAAGCAACGCCTTAAGGATTCTTGACGAGCGTTTTGCCAAAGGGGAGATCGATAAACAGGAATATGAGGAAAGAAAAAAAGAACTACAAAAATGATTGATAGCAACAACCAAGCGGGTAAGGACTTAAATGATTCATCTTTATTAAATCAAAACCTTAACATTTTTGAGACGACCGTCTCATAAGTGTTAAGTATGAGTTTTGAAAAGGTGAAGATAAAATTAAAGATTTTGATGAAATTGATGGCTAGATCAACCTAAAAATCAGCACTAAGCGTCAATAAACAAAGCAAAATCTTCTTATTTGGAGACGCTACTTCTATTAAGTGCTTGCTTAATTTTCGGAGTTCTCAGCTTCGGTTTCTCGACCCTTGCCCAACACAAGCTTAAAGAAAGCCGTTAAAAAACGGAGGATTTTATCCAAAGATCCTTCCTTGCCCTCTTTTTCTGCCATTTCTTGAATTTCCTCTTTGTTTCCGGCAATAAGGAGCTGCATTAATTCTTTGTTTTGCAAAGCTTGGACTTCGAAAAATAGCGAAAAAGCCTCAACCATTTCCTGTTTTAACTCGTTATTTAGAGAATTAATTTGTTCAACCAAACTTTCCGGTAAAATTTTACTTAAAATTTCCTCAACTTGTTCGGGGGTAAGCTTTTCAATTTGCTCTACCCGTCCCACTTGTTCTTCTTCTTTTTTTTGACCTAAGGATTCTCGTAATTGATCAATTTCTGATTGATCTTCGGGGCTTATGTTTGACCTCTCCATCTTAGAATTTGGGGCATAAGACTCTTCTCTTTCCTCTGTGACATTGTCTGATTTTTCCTCGGTCTTTTCCCCGGCTAAGACTTCTTCCTGTTTTAAATTCTCAACTTTAGTCTCTACCAAGTCCTTTAAAGATTCGGGTTGTTGGACTTGAGGAAAAGAAGATTCCGGGCTCTCGCCGCCAAAAGAAATATTTTCACCCATCAAAGACTCCTTTATTAAAATTCGCTTAGTGAAATTATAATAGCATAATTAACTGAACTTACGCAAACCTACCACACCTCCCAAACCACCCCAAGTGGCTAAAATCCCTTTTTCTTCTGTCTGCGTATCTACAAATACGCTTCCAGTAGAGAAAAGAGATTTTATCTCACTTGTTTTCGGTTTGGATAGATGCGCTATTTTGCGTAAGTCCAGTAAAAGAAAAAAAACATGCCATTTCAATTTATTAATCCATGCTTTTGCACCGTGTAATTTTTAGATGACTTTAGTATTATTTGCAAATGATAGAAATATCGATCCCAATTAACAAGCAGCAACTTAAGGGAAATTTAGTTGTACCGGAAGACGCTAAAGCGATAATTTTGTTTGCTCATGGCAGTGGAAGCAGCCGGTTTAGTCCTAGAAACCAATATGTTGCAACGGTGCTAAATAATGCCGGTTTGGCAACGCTTCTTTTTGACCTCTTAACTGAAAGCGAAGAGCAAGTTGATGAAATAACCGGGGTGCTTAGGTTTGATATTGAATTATTAGCTTATCGGCTTATTAAGGCTACTCAGTGGGTACTAAAAACCCCCGAACTAAAAGATTTAAAGATCGGTTATTTTGGGGCCAGCACCGGCGCGGCTGCAACTTTAATTGCAGCCAATGCTAACCCGAAATGGGTCTATGCCATTGTCTCCAGGGGTGGCCGGCCAGACCTAGCCAAGGATGCACTGCCGAGAGTCATTACTCCAACTTTGCTCATAGTAGGGGATCTAGACACTGAGGTTATAGAATTAAACAGAGAGGCCATGAGTCATATGTCTCCTAAAACTGAAAAGTATATGGAGCTGGTGCCGGGAGCTACGCATCTTTTTGAAGAATCCGGAGCATTGGAAGAAGTAGCTTCTAAAGCCAAGGATTGGTTCCTGCAACATCTTTAAAAAAACTTAATTTTGCATATCACTTTTTCGCTAAATTTAGAAAATGCCATAATCCAATTTATATTTGTTTCGATAAACTAAACTTGAAAATAAAATTTATGAAGGAGGTGAATTTATGGACATAATTAGATGGAGTCCGCTAAGCGAGATTGACGAATTTTTTGAAGAGGCTTTTAGGCCGGCTTTGCCAAGGAAAATGGCACCGGCAATGGATGTTTTAGAGACAGATAGCGATATTGTCGTTATAACCTCTGTTGCTGGAGTTAAGCCGGAAGACATCGATATTACAGTCGGCGACGACTATGTTGAGGTTATGGGAGAAAGAAGAGAAAAAGAGGAGGAGAAAAAAGCAAACATTTATAGACGGGAAATTTCTTATGGATCTTTTTATCGCATGACAAAACTACCTAAAAAAGTTGATAGGGAAAAAGCCGACTCGGAATTTGAAAACGGTATCCTAACCGTAACTATGCCTAAATTAGAAGGAGCAAAGCCGGAGGTTAAAACAATCAAGCCAAGAGTAAAATAGTTTTCTAAAAAGGGTTAGACCCTTTTAGGTAAAGCGGTTGTTTTAAAAGGCGGTTTACTGGACTTACGCAAACCTACCACACCTCCCAAACCACCCCAAGTGGCTAAAATCCCTTTTTCTCCTGTCAGCGTATCTACGGATATGCTTCCAGTAGAGAAAAGAGATTTTATCTCACTTGGTTCTGGCTTGGATAGATGCGTTATTTTGCGTAAGTCCAGTTTACTATTTTGCGCCTTGAAAAATAGCATTCCCTTTGTAGAAGTAGTACAGTATTATTGATGCAGAAGGAGGGTTAATGGCACAGAAAAAAAGTTATTCAAAAAAAAGACCGTCGTCAAGGCCGCGGCCGAAATCTAGTTCGAGAAAGAAGTCGTCCTATAAAGGAAAGAAGAAGTCTTCTTCATCTTGTTTGGTGTTTGGGCTAGCGCTGCTTTCGCCAATTATTTTGTATTTGGCCATGTAAGGAGGTTTTTATATTCTTAAGTCGCTACCCTTAATTATTTCGACTACAATGCCCTGAACTGCTAGGTTGTCTTTGACTATTATTGGTTTATGGTCCGGGTTGGTGGATTTGGGAAGTAGGACGGCATAACCGTTGCCAAGTTTATAAAACTTAACGGTTGCTTCGTCGCCTATAAGCGCCAAAACCTTATCTCCCGGGTTAGCTGTGCTTCTGGATTCTATAAGAAGCAGATCTCCGTCGTCAATGCCGGCTTCGTTCATGGAGTCGCCCTGAGCTTTAAGAAAAAAATATTTTTTAAACTGATTTTTGAAGAAATTTTTCTGCACCGGAATATATCCCTCTATGTTTGCTTCGGCAAACATAGGCATGCCGCAGGAAACAGAGCCAATTAACGGAATGTTTACGGTTTCTTCATCTTTGGTTTTCAATTTAACCCCCCTCTTTTTATTTTCTTCTATTTCTAAATAACCTTTCTCTTTTAAGGCCAATAAATACTGACGAACAGAATTGAAATATTTAATTCCCAGCCCCTCAGCAATTTGTTCGTAAGTAGGCATTTCATTAAACTGCCTTTCATAGTCTTTCATAAAGTTAAGGACGCGTTGTTGTTTTGAAGTAAGTAAATTTTTCATATATTAATAATAACAACCGATATGTATAGAGTCAAGTAAAATATGTAAAAAAGGACTGCTTAAAGCAGTCCTTTTGTTTTCACGCCTAGGTTTATTGGGTGAAGCACAAGCTTCTTAAAAAGTTCTTGATCAACTGCATATAATTCAACCCAAAAAGTGGTTTTGTTTGCCTCCATGAATTTTAAGACCATTTCATAGTCATTTTTATTATTAATGACAAAGCCGTATCGAACCAAATTTGAATCTTCAAAAACCGCTACCAGTTTGTCCGTTTCTTCGCTTGGAGCTATAAACTCGTACGTTCTAAGAAACGGTATTTTTCGACCGCACAAAATGACAGTTTCTTCATCAAAATAGGCATAATCATTTTTTTCAAAATAGAAGAAAAGCGAAGACTGAGTTTTTAGCACATCTTCTTCCAAACAGGCTTTTTCAGGATAGTAACTCCAACGCATACCTTCTTTGCGGGCAAGCAGAATATGGTACAGCTCCAAGTCTGATGCTCTAAAGCTTTCGCCGCGTTTGGCCGTTACAACTACTTGCTCTAACCCCTTTTCGTACAGCCTGTATACCAGTTCAAAGCCTAGCTTTTCGCCTTCTCTGGCAGAATGTGTTCCGGGAACAAATATTGAATTACCTTTGGGCTTGCGGCCGTTTAGCAGAATATATTTTCGCAGATATTCGTTTGGTTCTTTTATGCCGATTTCTTTGAAGATTTCAAAAGTTTCCGGCACCAAGATAAAGCTACTTTTGTTAGCGTTCAACATAACGTGCTTGGTCAGATCAATGGCAGGTAAGGCATTCACGCTTATCAGCTCCTTTAAATTTTTAAGTTGCCTTTTCGGGCATTATAATTAAAATTATTCAGTTATGCAATGAGTAATTCGAGCGCTTTATTTTTATTTTTAAAACAAAGTGCTATTATATATTCATGCAAAAAAGCAAACGTTTTTTAGTTTTTAAATACTTACTTTTACTTATCTTGTTGTCCGTTGGCTTATTTTTAGTGGTTATTTTAGAACAAAAGATTGCTCTTGGGATTAATGTTAGTCAATGTAAAAAGGGAGACTTAAAAAGCTGTAATAATGCGGTTCAAATAGGAATTAAGAGGGACAGAAGCAGCGTCGATAATACAATAAACTTAAGAAGCGAGATTTTAGATAGGAAGCTTAAGGAAAATCCGCAAGAAATTTTAGACAATCAGTTGTTAGGCGAAAAGTTAAATTTAAAAAGTGAAAAAATGGAAAAAAAACAGACCGTAGAAGGCGATTTAGTTTTGGCTCATTTTGACGAGAAAATAGGAGAAAAAAGCCGAGAAGAGTATCACTTTATAGAAAAGGGTAAAAAGAAAAAATGGAACGTCTATTTCGGCAAGAAAGATAAAAAAGTATATGCCAGGCAAAATTTAAGACTGGAGGTTTTGACGTACGGCAATAACCTGGTATTGGAATCTACCGGCCAAATTGCACAGGCTGAGGATAGAAAAATTGGGCCAAACGGGGCTATAAATACTTTGGTGATCATGTTTAATTTTTCCAATAATACAAGTCAACCGTTTACAACGTCTACAATTAATCAAAATATTTTTGGTACCGGCAGTTCGGCAACAAAATATTTTGAGGAAGTGTCCTATAATAAAACCTCTGTAGTCGGAGACGTGAAAGGGTGGTACACCATACCGGATACCGATGCTTCATGCGATTATTTATCATGGGCATATGACGCTGATGATGCGGCCATAGCAGATGGCGTAAATGTCAATGCTTACGATAACTGGGTTTATGTTTTCCCCTATACCGCTAGTTGCGGATGGGCGGGATTGGCATATCTGGGAAGTTACGGAATGTGGAGCAACGGATACTCCGATGTTGAACTGTTTACGCATGAAATAGGCCACAATTACGGAGCAGAACATGCGTCCTATAGGGATTGTGGAACCAAAACAATAGATGTTTACTCTAGTTGTTCTACCAGCGAATATGGTGATATCTATGACACTATGGGCTATTGGAATCCTTATCATTTTAATATTCCTCATAAGCTGGAGGTGGGCTGGCTTCCCAACGCGCGAATTCAAACCGCAACGGTAAACGGAAATTATACTATCAGGCAACTCGAAAACGAAAGCAGCGCTTATCAGGCGGTTAAAATTTTAAAGGCTGATACGGGGGAATATTATTATTTCGAATATAGGAAGGCTACCGGTTGGGATCTGGGTCTTCCGGCCGGAGTAACTAGAGGCTCTATTGCGCATGTTTATTCTGAATACGGCGGCAACAGTTATCTTTTGGACATGACTCCCCAAGACGGTTGGTCCGACGTTGCCCTTAGCGACGGCAACTCATTTGCCGATACAATTAACAATATAACCGTAACTCAAGTAAGTCATGATGCGGAAACAGTAACATTAAATGTTCAGTTTGGGTCAACCCATACAATTACCGCCACCGCCGGTGCAAACGGCAGTATTTCGCCAAGCGGCAATGTTGAAGTAGGGCATAGTCAAGATATTATGTTTACAATTACTCCGAATAGCGGGTATAAAATTGATGACGTTTTAGTTGATGGATCATCTGCGGGCATAGTTGCTAACCATACATTCAACAACGTTGTGGCAACTCATACTATTTCCGCCTCTTTTGTTGAATTGTCAACGCCCTTAGATCATTTTTCCGGCAATATTTCCGGAACGAAAACGGCCGGACAGGCGTTTAATTTTACTTTATCGGCATATAATGCTTCGAATTCATTGATAAGTGATTACGGGGGTCTGGTGAATTTTACGTCAAGCGACAGTTTAAGCACTTTGCCGTCAGATGATGGCGCGGGATGGACGAACGGCCAGAAAAACTTTTCGTTAACTTTAAGGACGGCAGGCGATGTGAGTTTTGAAGCTCGAGACATAGCTACAAATATTTTTTATGGAATTAACATAACTGTTCAGCATGGTAATTTATTCGATGTTCGAATAACCGCCTTAGATAACACATCCATTACGGCAGGCCAAGCGGTACGCTTTTCGGCAGTAGGCGTAGATAGTTTTTATAATGAAATACCGGAAGCGGCAATTACATGGGTTGTCGCCGATGCCGATGGAGTATTTAGAAAAACACAGAAAGGAACTCACTTTGTTTATGCCTGTAGCGGGGCGGTTTGCAGTTCGTTGCACTTAGGAGTAACAGTTAAACCGGACGTCATTAATACTATTTCAATTACTACAAATAAGGCACGTCTAATGGCGATTTCGGCTAACAAAATTATAATTACCATTAAAGCAACAGACCAATATAACAATGGCATAGATAGCATCGCCTATAGCGTTACCGGCAAAAGGTCTCAGGATTCCTTGTTGGTGGGGACAAACACTTATGCGGGTACAGAAACTACCAATGCTGCCGGCGAACTAGTGTTAAATTTAAAATCCACTTTGGTGGGAACAATTAGTCTATTGGCGCAAAATGGCTTGGTTTCCTCAACTAAAACCATAAGTGTTGTAAAGGCGGGCGACATAAACGGTGACGGCAATATAAATGGGTTAGATGCATCGCTACTGGTTAATAGCTGGGAAAAGTTAACCAGTCTTATGTCTGATATAAATTGCGATTCAATTGTAAATGGCTTGGATGCCTCATTATTAGTAATTAATTGGAGTGGTTGATGATAAAAAAGAAAATTATTAGTATAATTGTTACATTTTTTGCGATGATGTCGTTATTTAACTTCGCTCCGGTTTATGCGGCAAATTCCAGTTTGATATTATCTCCCAGTGGAACTTATGTTGTGGGCAATACTTTTAGCGTCGGTTTTGGGGTTCAGTCAGCCGTTTCAGTAGATACTATTAAGCTATGTCTTAACTATGATGCAAGTTTAATAACTTTAACTAGTAGCAGCTATATAAGACAGCCTATATTAGATTTACCCAATGGTGGTTGTATTTTTTATGCTGCTTTTAATCCTGGTTTTACAAGTGGAACTTTGGCCACCTTAAACTTTAGGGCTAATAGTGCTGGTAGTACAAATATAAGTATTACTGGTAGCTCCTTAGCTATTTCTGCCGGAGGGTATACAACCATAACCAATCTCGGGAGTGTTAATATTACGGTAAATAATCCTCCTGTTGTTACGGTTGCGCCTTCCAAGCCTTATGCGCCTGCAGTTTATTCATCGAGTCATCCGGATGAAACGAAATGGTATAAGGAAAAAAACGTTAAATTAAGTTGGGCAAAAGCGGGCGGTGTAACTGATTTTAGTTATTCATGGGATTCAAATGCCGGTACGGTACCTGACGAGGCTACAGAAGGATCTGCGGTAACCAAGGAATATCAGAGTGTTGCTGATGGCACTCATTATTTTCATATTAAAGCTAAAAATGGAGTAGGCTGGGGAACCGTCAAGCATTTTAAAGTAGGGACTGATAACGTTAACCCGGAGAACTTAAATATTATTTTTGAGGCTGGTGGCAATTCACTTGAGCCGCAAAACTTAGTAAAAGCAGAAGCAACTGACGCCTTATCAGGAATCGATCATTATGCAGTAAAAGTTGATAATGGAGAGTATATCGACCAAGCCATTCCATACGTACTGCCATTTAAAGACACAAATAGTCATGATATTTCCGTTAAAGCATTTGATAAGGCCGGAAATTTTATTGAATCCAGTAAAAAGTTTTCGGCCAAAGAAGTTAAAATACCCCTTCCCGTTATTGGCAGTATTTCCTCTAATTTTACGGTTACAGCCGGAAATTCAACAAATATGACCAAAGAATATATCATTAAAGGTACGGGCACGGCAAATACTACCGTTAAAATTACTATAGACGGTAAAGAAAAAGGCGAGGCTAATGTAAATGACAAAGGCGTCTGGTCTATAACGGTAAAGGATTTGGGAGCCGGGGAGCATAATTTATCCGCTAAGACAAAGTTTGGTGATAAGAATAGTGAAGAAACAAGTAAAATCAAATTTCATATCAATGAGGATGGGTCGCTAGTTCTTGGTGATAAAACACAAAAAAGCGGGTTTAATTATATTTATTTATATATATTGGGTGGCGTCATTGTCTCGGGGGCAGTTGGCTTTGTCGGTTATAAATTCTGGTTTAAAAAAAGAAAAGTTAAGAAGAATAAATATACAAATGATAATAAGGATGACACAGACATTAGTAATCTTGGTGATTTTTTAAAGCATTAGAGTTTTGTTCAATGTTCTAAAACAAAGCATTACCGCGACCGGCATAAATTGTTATAAAGAACAATGGTAATGCTTATTTGCTTTGGTAAAATTTCTTAAGTTAGTTAATTAAGGGAGATTATCATGGCTGGAACAAAAAACGGCGGACAAAAAGCCGCAAAGACTAATAAAGATAGATACGGAATGGATTTTTATGAAAGAATAGGCCGGGTAGGTGGGCAAATAGGAACAACCGGCGGATTTGCCAAAAATCCTGAGCTTGCCAAAATTGCGGGAAGCAAAGGCGGAAAAGCCATCAAAAAAAGAAGATAATGACTTAAAGTGACCGCCTAAAAGGCGGTTATTTTAAGTTAAATAGTCAAAAGACTAAATTCATCTACAAAAACCCATAAATTTTTTGTCGTTAGATTTGATGAAGATAATATAGTAATCATTTATAGTATATACAAATTTTATAATAGTAAGTTAATAAAAAAGGGGTGATTATTATGGCAGAAGAAAAAGGGAAGATGACAGTTGCGGAAGCCGGTAAGAAGGGTGGCACAACAACTTCAAAAAAATATGGCCCGGAATTTTATTCCGAAATAGGACATAAGGGCGGTCAGAAGGTTAAGAGGTTGATTGAAGAAGGAAAAAAATCCACCAAGATGTAAAAAAAAAGGAGCTTATAAATTACTAAGCTCCTTTTTAATTTTCACATATTTCTCACATCGATACTGTTCGACTCCTCAAAGAGGGCCCGCCTTGGCGCGAGACAGGTGGAGAACCTTTAACAAAGTTTAGGACAGGCTTGCGCTTAACAAAATCCTGTCAAAATCATCCTTTATAACCAAGCCTTTTTCTGTTATAATCCAAAGTCAAGCAAGTAATACCGGCAAATTAACAAAAGAAAAATTCTAACCTCATTTTTAAGTCAAAGAGCTTTAAATAGATAAAACCGAACTCATAAGGAGATGATAGTAATGGCAACGAGAAGAGATGTATTGAAAATGTATCAAGGCTTTAATTCGAGCTTCATTATCACCAATGTTGAGTTTCAGGAAGGGAGTGTCAAGGCTGACGTCGATATAACCAACAAGGAAAATGAATCAAAAGGTAAAGGTTGGGGACTCTATATCGCCCAGGAATTATTCAACAGGCTTGCAAGGTTGCAGATTATCCCGAGGATGGATAAGTGCTACTACTTTGAGGCCATTCAGGGCATGCGGGTTATTAACGACACTGCTGAAAAGCTTGGCAAGTTCACAATGGAAGTTGTCTTTTCCGGCGAGTTTCTGGGCATGTTCGACGTGGGAGTAAAAATCTGGGACGATCAAGGGAACGAGGTCATTGATTATAACCTACTCCATACAAATCCAGTTGATTTGGATCCAGAACTTTACAAGGAATTCTTCCCAGATGCCGAAGTTCCAGCTAAAGCATTGGAGCTCATAACTCTTCCAATTCCAGAGTGTCCGCCGAGAAACATGCCTAATCCGATTGTGTTGCCGCGTAATGCAAGACTCGCGCTTAGTGCTGATATTCGAACGGATAAGCAAGTTAAACGTTACATTCAAAAAGGCTATCACGCTGAACTTGGCATGTCGGAGCAAGAGTACAAAAACACGATACCAATGCTGAATTGGAATCTCTATCTTCTTGGCGCAGGATTTTGTTTATTCCTTCTCGTTGATCCCAGGATTCCGGGTTCTAAGCAGTATGAGCTAGTTACAGGTCGAGCTGCCGATTTGTATAAACCAATCATTGCAGTCCCAAATAAGCCTTATTGGGTTCAGTTCAAACTCACGAAGTTCAAAGAGGAATCTGATTATTTCAACGCTAAAGAACCGTGGGAGTCTGGACTAACAGATGCGGAAGGACCAGCCTTAAGACTTCAATTTCCAAGTTTGTTGAAAAAAGGTGTTTTGCTAGCTGGTGCCGAAGGTGCTCCCGCTTACAAAGATTCCACACCGGCAGATCGCCAAGGTGCTATGTGGGGGTTTAGGCCAGGATCTGCAGTTGTAGCTTCAGTTGGAACAAGACTTTAAAATCTTAGGTAAGGAGGAAGCAAAATTAAAATGATTGGCTTAGAGTTAAAAGATAGTTTTGGGTTTATGACAGGAGATGTAAATTTATGGCATTCACAGACGAAACTGTTAGATCAATTCTAAGAAAGGCTGGTGCTGAAGATCTGCTGCCTGTTATAAGTCTGGGTCAAGTTTGGCTTAGGACGAAAGATCTCGGATTGGGGAATAACAAGTTTGAATATGAACTTGGCAAACAGGTAGCCCTAAAGTTTGGGATTTCTTGCGAGCGATATGATACGGGAATAGTCTTCTCGGCCACCGCTTTCAATTATTCAGAGATCCAAGAATTCGCAAAGAGGATTAAGGATGCCCAATCTTTCCTCGAAGAACGTATTCGTAAGCTAGCCAGCTTAGTCATAAGTTTGGAATAAACTTGAGAAACAGGAATAAGATATAAAGGTACAAGACCCCGTCTGCTCATTTGCAGATTGCCTCAAAGGGTCTTTTTTCTTACTTTAATTTTCATTTTACTTCTTCCCAAATCTCGCTTGTAACTCCCCTGAATAAGATTTTGACGAATTATTAATCATTTCAAGATGAATGATATTACTAGAACATTTTCTCTGCTTCGGTGAAAATTATTAATCTTCAATTCCAAGCCTTTTTCTGTTATAATCCAAAGCCAAGCAAGCAATACCCGTAACTTTTAAATTGAATACTAGCCTAGTGCTATTAATAATAGATATTTTTAATTCTATTAAGGAGTGTGATGCAAGGTGAAAGAAGGTAATCAGATGCTCGGTTTTAATCTAATACCTTATACGGAAGAACCAGAAGAAACAGTAATAGAGATACTAAACGGCAACGAGGTTGTTGGAACCATATCTATTACTAAAAATGGTTTTAGGATCGATGGTGGCTTGATTGAGGGCAAGGAGGCCGAAAGTGGCTTTGCGGATCGAACATACTTTGATAGTAATATGCGCTTTCTTAGTCACCAGAGTGCGGTTTTATAATCCAGAAAGGACATGCTGTGGAAAAAGTTCGAAAATATGGCAAGAATCGGCGATCCGTTTACAAACGAAGACCTCCTACCCTATATTGGGGGATTTCTTCAGGCCGGAGATTGGCTGGGGAGAAGGGTACTAATGGGTGAAATCAAAACCGCACGAATTATATGCATCCGGAAAAGCAGACGGCCACTGGTAAGAAAATACGATAACTGAATTGCATAACGGTCATAAGACCGCTCTTGGGAATAGCCATAATGATGATGCTAAGTATCAAAATAATAAAAGGAAGAGGGCGATATCTTGTCTACAGACATGAATAAAGATCCGAGATGGCAAGGTCTTGCAAGAGCCTTCATTGACTTTCAAAATGGGGTTACGCCGCTTATTCAGAAGGCACTGGAAGATCCAAAAGCTGATATTATCGAACTCAATCAAAATGTCCAGAATCTTTCCATAATGCATGAAGATCAGCCTAAGGGGAAAAATGAGAGTTATGCTCTCGTTATATTTGCTCCAGAAATAGCTGCCGGTGACCTTCAAAGTTACGCGCTGAATTGCAAGATCGGTATAAAGAACATCAACACTCAAGAAATTGAGGAAAGAAGAATGTTTCCTGTCATTTTCTAAGACTGATGCCGACGAGAGCAAGAAATCCAAACAAATAAGAACTTACAATAACGGGTAGACCCGTGCCAAAAGCACATGTCTACCCTTCTTGCTTTTTATAGGATAACTTTATATAAAACTTAACTCATTTCTCCCCAGATTTCGCTTGTAATGCCAAATTGTTTTACTTCCTCAGCTAATGAAAATCTTTCGGGTTTTGGTTATATTCGAGAATTTTTATAAATGGACGTTTAATACATACAAAGTGCGAAATGTGAGATAATCTTACGAATTATGCTTTATAATTTTTCGCATCACTCTTTTGTCTTTTCGGTTATTAACTTTCCACTCCGTCTCACAGCTTTTACAATAAAATACTTGGTTATTCATTTGTTCGCCAAAAAATTTGCATTTTGGACAGGAAGATCGTTTACTAATCCATTCTCTGTAAGTGGACAGACATTCTTCAATATGCTCCTCATCAATTAAAAGGGTATATTTTTTTGAATCATTTTTAACTTCATTCCAAGCGTCTTCCTCCATTTTTAGAAGCTCAAGATCATATTTGTAAGTTTTGTGTCCGAGTTTGGCGTGGGCAATTTCGTGAAGCAGCGCCATATTGCCCCTTACTTTTCCTAAATCTTTAGGCACATAAGTAATAATCCCTGAAGCAGAATTATAGGCAAATCTTTTTCCCGGAACACATTTGTATTTCTCTAACAGCTGTTTATGCATGATGTCTAATATTAGAAAAAAAACAAAAATAGTCAATAAGATGATCTGATTATTTGTAGAAAATACCAAGAAAAATTAAACTTCTATTAAGTCTAAATACTTTTGGGCTGAAATTAAATTTTTATGCCCGCAAATTTTTGCCAGTTCATAAATTGGCATTCCATTTTTTAGCATATCAACACAAAAAGTATGTCTAAGATCAAAAAGGGAGGCTTTTTTAATGCCGGCCCTAATAAAATATCTGTTAATTTGGCGCCTTAAATTTCGAATATTTAAGGGCTTGCCGTTTAAGGATATAAAAAAAATTGAACTGTCTTTTTTGGGCCTAATTGCCAAATATTTTAGAAGAGCATGAAGCGCCTCGTCTGTAATTTTAATCTCTCTATCAGGTAAGCTAATTTTTCCGACATTATCCTTAAGTTGAAACTCATTAACTTTAAGGTCAATAATTTCGCCCACCTTAATGCCGGAATGTAAGAGTAAATTAATAATAGCCGAAGACCTAATATCTTTTTGGGTAATTTGCTTTAATTTCGTTATCTCCCCTTTTGACAAAATGTAAGGCTTTTTATTATCTTTTTTAAGAGATTCTTTGGGGGACATACTGGGTATTATTTCGGAAGACAAAGATTTTTTATTCAAAAATAATGCAAAATTATTAATAGCTGATGATTTGGAATCCAAGCTTTGTTGACTATATCCCTCACCCTTTAATTTTTGCATAAAAAGATCAAATGATCGATCATTTAAGGTTGAGGTATCTTTATGGAGACCCCAAAAATTGCAAAATTGCCCTATAGAATTAATGTATGATTTTCGGGTTGATGCGGTTAAATTGGAGGAATTGATAAATTTAACATATTTATTATAAATATTTAACAGTGTATCCATTGCTAGATATTATAATGGAAACTTTCTAACTGTCAAAATAAAAAATACCCTATAAATACAATATGATTGACAAATTGGGGTTTTTAAAGTAAACTGTAGGCAGTACATTATAGTTTGTTTAAACAAGAATGTTAGCTAACTGTGCAAATGGAATAAGCCCCTTTGTCTGGTGATCTAGCATTCCTATTTAAACAAATTATCCATATAAAATTAAAATTGATGATAATAGCCATTGAATTAAGAAGGCATATAGTGTATTTATATTCAATAAAAGGAGATAATTTACGATGACTCCAACGTTAAGAAACATTTTGGTACCGGTACTAATTATTATTGCCTTTGTGGGCATAGCATTAGGTATCGCGAATTACCGCAAACAGGCCACTCAAAATAAGGAAAATGAAGAGGTAACGCAAATGGCGCCGGAAATTAACTTAACTTCTCCTCAGGATCAAGAAAAAATTTCCGGAAGCGATGTAACGGTTAAGGGCACCACTGATCCTGAAAATAAAATAACCATTAATTCTAACGATGTAATGGTTGGCAATGACGGATTTTTTGAAACTACAGTGCCGCTAGACAACCCTGAAAATAGGGTAATTGTTGAAGCCACGGATAAAAACGGCAATAAGACTTCCGTTGAAAGAATAGTAATAAAAGAAGGGGCAACTATTGTTACAACGGAAAACGGAGAATTAAGCCAAGCAGGACCGGAAACTACAATTATTTTCGCTTCCGGCGCAATATTTGTGGCTTATCTTGCGAGACGGTTTACCTTTAGAAACATTGCAACAAGTCTAAAAAAATACTAAAATAAGAGCCGTTAATAAGACGGCTTTTATGATATCTAAATTCGAAATAGGAACATCCGGCTGGGTATATAAGCATTGGAGAGGAATTTTTTATCCCGAAGTTTTAAGTCAATCCAATTGGCTAGGTTTTTTTTCTCAGCACTTTGATACGGTAGAAATAAATTCCAGTTTCTATCGTCAACCGACAGAGCAAACGGTCAAAAAATGGTCAAACCAAGTTGTAAACAGCGATTTCTGCTTTGCAGTAAAAATAAATAAATATATCACTCATTTAAAGAAGCTTGATGTGACCAAGGATGAGCTTTTAAGTCATCTGGCGCCTTATTATTATTTTGGAAATAATTTGGGGCCAATTTTAATTCAACTGCCGCCCTTTTTAGAAGCAAATTCCGAAACAATAATTAGATTTTTGTCGTTGCTTCCTTCCGGATATAAATTCGCTATTGAACCCAGGCACGAGAGTTGGTTCTCACCGGACATGATTAGTAAATTATCGAGATATAATGTGGCACTGGTTTTGGCAGATTCTGCAAAATATCCGGTAAAAATTGAAAAAACTGCTGATTTTGGATATGTAAGATTTCACGGTTCAAAGTTCGGAGAGTCCTTGTACAGCGAGGAAGAACTTATAAAATGGGCTATAAAATTAAGGAAAATGGCCAAAGACTTAAAGAAAGTTTATATTTATTTTAATAATGATTTTGCTGGGAATGCCATAAGAAATGCGATAGAATTAAGGCAGATATTAAGAAAGTGACCAATGGGCTTAGAGGAATACCAAAAAAAAAGGAATTTTGATAAAACAAGCGAGCCATTTTTGGGGGACAGTGAGACGGGTGAGAATGCTTTTGTTATCCAAGAGCACAATGCTTCGAGTCATCATTTCGATTTTAGATTGGCAATGAAGGAAGACTTTTTGGATAGCGACAAACCCAAAGGGGCGATAGTTTTAAAGAGCTGGGCTATCCCTAAAACGGTTCCGGTTGTTCCCGGAGAAAAAAGGCTAGCGGTTATGACCGAAGATCATCCGGTGCAATACTTAAATTTTGAAGGAGAAATTCCAAAAGGAGAATATGGCGCGGGCAGCGTAAAAATTTGGGACAAAGGTGATTATCAGGTTCTTTCTCAGTCAAAAAATAGCTTTAAAATCCACTTAAACGGCAAAAAAATTAATGGTAATTATGCATTGGTTAATGCAAAGTTTACAAAAGAAAACCAGTGGCTTATATTTAAAGTTGATTAGAGGGCTAAAAAACTATTTTTTAATTTTGTAAAAGCATTTACAAAACCTTTATTTTATGCTAAATTCTAATGGTCAAAAATTCTTTGAAGGAGGTTCTTAATTTATGCCAAAAACTGATAATGAACTGACAATGGCAGATCTGCTTGCAGAAAATAATGTTAAAACAAAGCAGGCGGGTGATATTATTGAAGGTCAGATTATATCCAAAACCAGAAAAGAGGTTTGGATAGATTTGGGCGGCAGCGGAACCGGAGTTATTGCCGGACGCGAGCTGCACGAAAACTTCTCGATAGTTTCCGAACTTAAAGTAGGAGACTTTATTACTGTTTCTATTATAGAGGCAGAGATGGATGACGAGGGTTATGCCCTATTGTCGCTTAGAAAAGCGGCCAAAGATCGAATTTGGGACCGTCTTGAGGGTAAGAAAGCTAAGGAAGAGAAATTGATGGTTAAAGCTTTTGATGCCAACAAGGGCGGACTTTTAATTGAAATTGAGGGAGTTCGAGGATTTTTGCCGGTTTCTCAATTAGCACCCGAACATTACCCCAGAGTATCCGGCGGCGATAAAGACGAAATTCTAATTAAATTAAATTCTTTGGTGGGAAGACCATTGGAAGTTGTTGTTTTGGATGTCGACAAAAAAGAAGGCAAGCTAATATTTTCCGAAAAGTCAGCCTTAAAAGATATGACGCGAAATATTCTTTCTAAATTTGATGTTGGACAAATTGTTAAGGGAAAAATTACCGGAGTAGTAGATTTTGGCATTTTTATGAATGTTGCCGGAGTTGAGGGGCTGGTACATATTTCCGAAATTTCATGGGATAGAGTTGACGACGTTAGAAGTCATGTCAAAGTTGGCCAGGAAATTGAAGCAAAAATTATCGGCATAGAAAAAGATAAAATCTCTTTAAGTTTAAAACAGCTAACCGAAGATCCGTGGAGAAAAGCAATAGAAGGATTTAAACTAAGCGATTCTGTTGACGGAAAAGTTACCAGAATTACGCCCTTTGGCGCATTTGTTGCCATTCATGACGATATCGAGGCGTTAGTTCATATAACCGAACTTTCGGACGATGCCATAAATTCTCCTAATGACGTGGTGAAAGTCGGTCAGTCTTATAAGTTTAAAATTATATCAATTGAACCTGAAAACAGAAAGCTTGCATTAAGCCTTAAAGCTGCAACAGTAGAGAAAAAGGCTAAAAAAACAAACAAGGACAAGTAATGGGACGCTCATAGCCTGTTAATTTATATCGAAGTAAGAAGCGTCCTTTGAGGCGCTTTTTATCTTTTAAAGGAGCTAAAAAATGGCCGAAACAATGAATAGTAAAATCGAAATACCGGAAGTAGTTACCGTTGGCGAATTGGCGGCTAAATTGGGGCTACCCATTTCCAAGGTCATCTCGGAACTCATGAAGAACGGCATTATGGCCACTATTAATGAAAATGTTGATTTTGAGACGGCTCAGATTATCGGCGAATATTTGGGATTTAGTGTTGAGCTTGAAAAGAAACGGGTGGTAAGTGAAGTTGCCGCTACAAAAAAAGTTGATTCAAAAAAAATGATTTCTCGTCCTCCTATTGTTGCCGTAATGGGGCACGTTGATCATGGCAAAACAACTCTTTTGGATGCTATTAGGAGCAGCAAGGTTGCCCTAAAGGAAGCCGGTGGTATAACCCAGCATATCGGCGCATATCAAGTGGAAAAAAACGGCAAAATTATTACCTTCTTAGATACTCCGGGTCACGAAGCTTTTGAAAGCATGAGGGCTAGGGGAGCAGAAGCTACTGATATTGCCATTATTGTTGTTGCCGCAAATGACGGGATAAAGCCTCAAACCAGGGAGGCTATTAACCATGCCAAAAAAGCCAATGTGCCAATGATTATTGCTATTAACAAAATTGATCTTGCCGAAGCTAATATTGACAAAACCAAACAGCAACTATCGGAAATTGGTTTAGTGTCCGAAGATTGGGGCGGTGATACAATTGTTATCCCCGTCTCTGCCAAAACTAGCAAGGGTTTAGAGGAATTATTGGAAATGGTTCTTTTGGTGGCCGATATGAAGGCCTACAAGGCCGATCCGACCGAACTTGCTACGGGACTCGTTATAGAATCACATATGGCTCTCGGTAAGGGTCCTGTGGCGACCATTCTTGTTAAAAATGGCACTCTTAATATAGGAGACGTCATCCAGGCGGGATCTACTTACGGAAAAATAAAAATGATGGAAGATTATAAAGGAAAAAAAATTAAGATTGCCGGTCCTTCCATGCCGGTGAGAATTAGCGGTCTGAAGAATTTGCCGGCGGTTGCCGATATCGTTCAGGTATTTGAGAATGAAAAAACAGCCAAAGATCAGGCGGTAATATTCCAGAGACAGCAAGGCTCTAAAAAAATTGGTGATTTGAAAAAACTTACCCTGGCTGACTTAACGGCGTCATACGAAGCCACTAATATGAAAGAATTAAATATAATATTAAAATCGGATGTTCAGGGATCGCTCGATGCCATTAAGGAGTCTTTGGATAAGTTAAAAACTCCGGCGGTGCAGGTAAAAATAATTGCTGAAGGTGTGGGTCCTGTTAGCGAATCGGATGTAATGATGGCATCTTCTTCTAAAGCTTTAATTATAGGGTTTAACGTTTCCGTGGGGGCAGCGATTAATCAGCTGGCCCAAAGAGAAAAAGTCAAAATTTTGACGTATAAAGTCATATATGAACTTTTAGACGTCCTTAAGGATGCTCTAGAGGCCATGTTGCCGGTAATTATTAACGAAGTTACGGTTGGAAAACTTGAAATTCTTAAAATATTCAGGACTATAAAAGGCCACGTTATTAGCGGCGGAAAAGTGGTTTCAGGAAAAATAGAGAAGAATGCGGAGGCTAAAATAATTCGGGGTGACGAAGAAATCGGAAGAGGAAAAATTGAATCCGTAAAAAGAGAAAAAGATGAGGTAAAAGAATGCTTAATTGGTATGGAATGCGGGCTTGGCATTGAAACTGCCGTTAAAGTAGAAGAAAAAGATATTATTGAAGTCTATATAATTGAAGAGATAAAACAGCAGCTATGAGTGATAGGCAAGAAAAAGTAAGAACTCTTATTAAGGAAGAAGTTGCAAAAGAATTATTACGTTTAGACCTACCATCCTTGGTTACTGTTAAGGATGTCTTTTTGACCGGGGATTTTAAAAAAGCCGAGGTTTGGGTAAGTATTTTAAACGGTGACGAAACGCAAGTTCTTGAAAGCTTAAATAAACACATTGTCGAAATTCAGCGCGTCTTAAATTCTAAAATAGTGATGAAATTTGTTCCAAAAATTGTCTTTAAAATTGATCATTCCCGAGACTATGCGGAAAAAATAGATAATATTTTTAAATCTATAGAAGATGAATAAGTCGGAATTAGTAAAAAGGATACTGAAGGCTCATAAAATTGCCGTGGTTTCGCATAAAAAACCGGATGGCGACGCGGTTTCCTCTTTAATGGCTTTGGTTTTAGCTTTACATAAACTTAATAAAGAAATTATTGCTTATACGAAGACAGATTTTTTAAGTCAGTTTCCTTTTTTGCCCGGTGTCTTGTTCACTAAAGATAAACTTGACGCGAAAAATATTGATTTGGTTATTTTGCTAGACCACAATGTGCTCGTTAGGGGAGAATTTCAAGAAGAATTGTCCAAAAGAAAACTGCCCATGATTATTGTAGACCATCACCCGCTAACAGTTAATCCGGACGGTTTGCTGTACTACATTGATGATAAGGCGGCCGCAACAACGGAAATATTGTTTGAAATCATCGGTTTGCTAGGAGTAAAAATTGATAAACAAATTGCCACATGCTTGCTAACCGGTCTCGTAACGGACACCAATTCATTCCAAAACCAAAACACTACCTTAAAAACTTTAAATATGGCAAGCGACCTGTTAAATAAAGGGGCAAACCTTTCGAAAATTATAAAATCCACTTATCGCGAAAAGCCTTTAAGCGACTGGAAACTAATGGGGCGAGCACTAAATAATTTAAAATATATCAAAAAATATGGCATGGCTTATGCATTTCTTTCGAGTCGAGACCTTAAAGAATTAAATATTGATAAAGAAAAGGCTTCCGGCATTTCAAATTATTTAATCTTATCCCTCAAGGAAGCAAAAATAGTTTTAACCCTTATTGAAGAAGATCCTGGTCTGATAAAGGGAAGTCTTAGAACGAGAGACGCTTCAATTAATTTAAATAAAATTGCGGAAGTTTTTGGCGGCGGCGGCCACAGGGGCGCATCGGGTTTTACGATTAATGGAAAAATCAGTCATCAAACCGGGGAAATAAAATATTAAATCTTGACTAGTTTAGGCGAAAAAACTATAGTTTGTATAGGAGGATCTAATGGCAGAAAAGCCCTACATATTAATAATAGAAGATGACCCGTATATTTTAAAAATGTATGAATTAAAACTCGGTATGGAGGGATACGAAGTAAAAACTGCAATTAACGGCAAGATTGGGGTTGATAAGGTAAGTGAAAGAAAGCCCGATCTTATTCTTTTGGATATTTTAATGCCGGAAATGGATGGTTTTGAGGTGTTAGAACATTTAAAGGGCGATCCGGACACGAAGAATTTGCCGGTATTGGTTTTAAGTAATTTGGGGCAAGAAGACCACATCAATAAAGCCATGAGCTTTGGGGTGCAAGGATTTATTGTGAAAAGCCAGTACACTCCCTCGCAGGTTGTAGACGCAATTAAGGGTGTTATTAAAAAGAAATAATTCAAGCTTAACTGGACTTACGCAAACCTACCACACCTCCCAAACCAAACCAAGCGGCTAAAATCCCTTTTTCTCCTGCCCAAGTATCTACGGATATGCTTCCAGTAGAGAAAAGAGATTTTATCTCAATTCTTCAAGAAGGGCTTCGTGTTCTTTTTTAATTTCTATGTTTTCTCTTTCGAAATTAATTTTTAGTATTAGCATTTGTAAAAGGGAAATAAGAAAATACCAGAAAACGAAAATCGAAAAGTAGGCGATAACTTGCCATAATATATTATTTTTATCTTGGGCGCTATAAAGAGCCATAAAAACTAGCCTAAAAAGTGATTTGAGCAGCTCAAATACTGCCGGAATTGATAGAATTATCAAAAAGACGGTAATTGACAGGCTAATCTGAATAATTGGGAGTAATGATTTTAATTTTTTCATTTTAGGTTCGTATATTTACTTCTTATTATGATAAAGTTTTCAATTTTGGTAATTATAAGCTGCAAGATCCATATGCCTGAATAAACCGTTGTGGAAAAGGCAAACCAAAATGAAAAAAGAATTAAAAACTTTGTCGGCAAATTAATGTTCAGTTCTACAAAGTAGGATTTGAATAAGTTTATCAGTAAAAAACTGTCATTATTGCCAAGATTTGCTTTATCGATCACCTGAACGTAGGTAATATAAAGGTAAGTAAAAAAAGTGGCGGAAAAAGCAAAAATTAATTTAAAAGTATTCCATTTAAAACATCTAAAATATTCCATAATATGATTATACAGGACTAAATTGCGTAAGTCCTGTTTAAACATTTAGAATCTTGCCATTTAACCGTTTGTAGCCATTTGCAAAAGCAACATTGTCCATTTCCTTTTTTCCGGATGGCTGGATAAATAAGATTCTTAAATAGTAGTCACTTGCAGAAACTAACACCTCGCCATTATTTATTGTAATTTGGCCGGGTTTATTTGCGGGAAGTTTTGTCACTTCCGCTTTCCTAATAATTAATATAAGGTTATCCACTCCGGTAAAACATGTTGGCCAAGCAGCAAAGGCTTTAATTTTGGCATTAATTGTATGAGCGCTCTCGTTCCATTTAATAAGTCCGTCATCTTTTAAAATAATTGATGTATAGCTTGCCATTTTTTCATTCTGCATAGAAGGTTTAAGGTCTTTAAAATTTTGCATAACTTCTTTTAATAATACGGCGCCATCCGTGGCTAGCTTTTGACTTAAAGTTATATAATTATCATCCGGAGATATTTTAATTTTAGATTGTTTGAATATTGGGCCGGCGTCAAGTTTATCGGTAATTTTTATTATTGAATTTCCGGTTACTTTGTCTTCGCTTAACAGGGTTTGCTGAATGGGTGAAGAGCCTCGGTATTTGGGGAGAAGGGAAGGATGCAAATTCAGGGATTCTAAGTGTGGCATATTCAAAATATCGTCAGCAATAATTTGACCAAAAGACGCTACCACAAAAAAATCGCAGGGGAATTCTTTAAGCTTTTCTTTTTCTGAGTTAATTCTAGGGCTTTTAATGACTTTAAGGCCGGCATTATTTGCAAAAATGGCTACCGGATTTGGAGTCGGAGTCAAAGACCGGCCTTTAGGCTTATCAGTCTCAGTTACGATAGACTTAACCTCAAAATCTTTTAGCAAAATTTCTAAAACAGTTTTTGAGAAATCACCGGAACCAAAAAAAACGATAGATTTCATGCTATAACGTCTTCATTTGCTTATTAATGAGAGTTCCGTCTTTTGACAGTGTGTATATTTTATTATCGTCCGTAATATGATCCGTGAATAGAATTCCGTTTAGATGGTCAATCTCGTGCTGTAAAATTCTGGCCATCAATCCATCCGTGTCTAAATATATGTTTTCTCCCTTAATATTTTGGGCACTAATTTTTACTTTTTTTGACCTCATAACGAACCCGTATTTTTGCGGCACGCTCATGCATCCCTCCAGGTCCTCTTCTGCGGATTTTGATTTTTTGATAACCTTCGGATTTGCAAGAGCAATAAATTCATCATCTTCTTTAAGCACAACAAGTCTTACCGGATAGCCAATTTGAACTGCCGCCAAAGCTACGCCTGCTTCATTTTGATTGCCATAAGATTCAATTGTATCGGCCATATCTAAAGCGATTTTTTCTATATCCTTATTAAAAACCTTAATTTCTGCAGATTTGCTTCTTAATGTATCGTCTGGAATTGTGATAATTTGTTTTTTTGTCATATGGTTAGTTAAGTAGGTTTGTTGGATCAACATCTATTGAGCCGGAAACGTTCTGTAATAGCTTCCAATCAGCCTTAATGTATTTATCAAATTTTAATATTAGAATATATCTATATTTATTGTTAATTTTGGGTATAAATGACGGTATTGGCCCTTCTACATTGATACCGTTGCCATGCAGATAATTAAAATCTTTAAGAGCATTTTTAAGCGCGGTATTTTTATCCTCGTTATTATATAATATTTTGACAAATTTAGCAAAGGGCGGGTAATTGTGTTTTTTTCTGTTTGAAACTTCAGAATTATAAAAATTTTCCGTATCATATTTTGCGCTTGCCACGATGGCTAGATTGTCCGGACAATAGGTCTGGATAACAACCTCGCCTTCATCCCCCTTTTTTCTGCCGGCTCTGCCCGATACCTGCACCAATAACTGATGGGTTTTTTCCTCCGCCCTAAAATCCGGTAAATATAATGCATTATCTGCATTAATGACGCCAACAAGCGACACGTTGCCTATATCCCATCCCTTGGCGATCATTTGAGTTCCAATTAGTATGTCAATTTTATGACTTAAAAAATCTTGATAAATTTCCCCATGCGAACCTCTTTTTGAAGTCGAGTCTTTGTCCATTCTTTTAACTATTGCCTTGGGGAATAATTTATTTAGCTCATATTCGATTTTTTGGGTTCCTTTGCCGTAATATTTTATTGAATAACTCTTACAAATAAAGCAAGAAGTTGGAATTTCTTGGACTCGCGTGCAGTGATGGCATATCAGCTTATTTGAATCGAGATGGTATGTAAATGGTATGTCGCAAGCGGGGCATTTATAGACCCAACCGCAATCTTTGCATAAAATATATGTTGATGCGCCGCGTCTGTTTAAAAAAAGCATTATTTGTTTTTTAGCTACAAGAGCTTCTTCCATTTTTTCTTGAAGAATTGATGAAAATGGACTATAATTTTTGTTTCTAAATTCGTCTTTTAAGTCTACGATTGTAATTTTGGGGGGTTTATTTTCTGTTACTCGCTTGGGAAGTCTTAATAATTTATATTTACCGGTAATAGCTTCGGAGTACGCATCTATGCTCGGAGTGGCAGAACCTAACACCAAAATTGATTTTGTAATAGCGGCAATTTCTTTGGCAACGGTTCTGGCATGGTATCGCGGGGATTGGTCTTGTTTAAATGAGCTCTCTTGTTCCTCGTCAATAATGATGATTCCCAAATTTGCAAGCGGTGAAAAAATGGCCGATCTTGATCCAACTACTACCGTTTTTTTGCCGGATCGTATTTCTTGCCAAATTAAGTGTTTCTCGGTTTCTTTAAGATCAGAATGCCAAAGAGCAACTTTATCCGGAAATCTGTCATTAAAATAATTAAATGTTTGAGGGGTTAAGGAAATTTCCGGTACCAAAACAATAGCATGTTTTCCCTTTTTTATGACCTCATCAATTAAATGAGCGTAAATTTCAGTTTTGCCGGAACCGGTAACTCCGAAAATTAAATACTTATCGAGAGATTTTCCGTCTAAACTTTCTTTAACTACGTTAAAAATAGCTGATTGATCAGGAGTTAGTATTTTTAAATTCGTAATCTTCTTTTCAACTTCCTTTCCGGCCGGATTTGCTCTTCTATTTTTAGTAAAAAGATTAAGAGGAATAACGGATGAGAGAGCAGAGCCATATGAAGTTATGTAATAGTCGCTTATAAAATTGATGATTTTAAGTAAATGGTTGGGAACCGAGTTATTCAAAATAATCTTTTCCAATTTTTTTGTTGCAAAAAGAGGCTTTGTTTCGGTAATTTCCAATACTAAGCCGGCAATTTTTTTATTTCTAAACGGAATAAGAACAATTTGTCCAACTTCAATTTTGTCGGACAGTTCTTCCGGAATTTCATAGGTATAAAAACCATCTGAAGTTTTTATATTAATACCGACGGCAACTTTAGCAAAAAGCATAGGCCTATTTTAACAGCTTGGTTTAATTTGCCAAGATTAAGCTTTACTTTTTATCGATTTTTGCCTATTATTATGGGGATTTAAAAGAAGGCTTAAGCTACATGAAGAGAAAATGGTTAAAAATGTTTCTTATTTTTTTATTGACCTTAGGGTGTCTTATTGCCGTTGCCCCGAAAAAATATAGGGACAAAATTAAGGTTACGTTACCGAGCGATGTCAAAATTAAGCTTGGTTTGGATTTGCAAGGCGGCTCTCATATAGCCTATGAAGCAGACTTAAGCAAATATAATACTGCCGGTGATAAGGATAAGGCCATGGAGAGCTTGCGGAACGTAATTGATAAAAGGGTCAACGCGCTAGGAATTGCAGAGCCCAACATTTACACAACGGTTTTTGGCAATACCAGAAGAATTGTAATTGAGTTGCCCGGTGTTGATGTTAATCAGGCCAAGGATTTAATTGGAAAGACGGCCAAATTAGAGTTTAAAGTTCCCGCTACCGATAGTTCTGCCTGGGTGACGTCGAACCTTACCGGAAAGAACTTAAAAAAATCGAATGTTGTTTTCGATCCGCAGACTAATGCCCCTCAGGTTTCAATTGAATTTGATTCCGAAGGAGCTAAAATGTTTGCCGAAATGACTAAAGTAAATATTGGAAAAAATATTGGCATATTTCTTGACGGAGAGCTAGTTTCTGCGCCAACAGTTCAGGCGGAAATTGTTGACGGAAATGCCGTTATTACCGGCGGCTTTGATTATAAGGAAGCTAACAACTTAAAAATACAATTGAACGCGGGTGCTTTGCCGGTTAACGTAAAATTGGTTGAAGAGCGTACGGTTGGAGCTACTTTAGGTCAGGAATCTGTAAGAAAGAGCTTATTTGCCGGTTCTTTGGCTCTGGTGTTTGTTTTCTTGTTTATGACTGTTTACTATCGCTTGCTTGGCTTTGTTGCTTCCATAGCACTCATTATTTATACCTTACTTACCATATCCATTTTTAAGGGGGCCTTGTTTATATTTCCGCCAGTTACTCTTACTTTGGCTGGCATGGCTGCATTTATTTTATCAATTGGTATGGCAGTAGACGCTAATATCTTGATTTTTGAAAGGATGAAGGAAGAATTTAGATCAGGCAAAGGTTATGCGGCAGCCTTAGAGGCGGGCTTTAAAAGGGCATGGCCATCTATTCGAGACTCAAATACGTCAACATTTATCACAAGTGTAATTTTAATTGCTTTTGGCTCCACTTCGGTTAAAGGATTTGCTTACACGCTACTCATTGGTGTTGGGGTTTCGATGTTCACGGCAATCATAATAACCAAAACGCTTCTCAGGTCGCTAATTAATACTCGATTTACTAAAATGCCGAAATTGTTTGGGTTTCATGTTTCAGGAGGTGATAAATGAATATAATGGGTAAAAGAAAGTATTTATACCTACTGTCGCTTGCAGTAATTATTCCCGGCGTAATTTCTTTATCAATCTGGAAGTTGAAACTTTCGATAGATTTTACGGGCGGTTCGGTAACAGAGGTTTCCGGAACTTATGACGAAAGCAAGGTTAGATCCATAGCCGAAAAAAATGGATATCAAAATATTGTATTAACAAAGTCTGATAATGTTTTAATCTTAAAGACCAAGGAAATTTCGGATGCAAATCACAGGAAATTTACTGCCGAACTAATTAAAGAAATACCGTCCGCCAAAGAAAGCCGTTTCGAAAGTGTCGGCCCTTCTGTCTCGAAAACTTTGGCACGAAATGCTTTCTATTCAGTGGCATTGGCCTCATTTTTTATCGTTATTTATCTTTCAATGGCCTTTAAAAAGGTTTCAAAGCCATTAAATTCCTGGGAGTTTGGTTTAATGNNNTTCTTGTGGTAGTGGGAATCTTTTCCATACTTGGCCATTTTTTTAACGTAGAGATTGATAGCATGTTTATTACGGCTATCTTAACTATTATTGGATTTTCCGTTCATGACACTATCGTTGTGTATGATAGGATTAGAGAAAAGGTCATAAAGGATGGTGTGGATAATTTTGAGAAACTGGTAAATAAAAGCTTGCTCGAAACTCTCTCCAGGTCAGTAAACACTTCTTTGACAGTAATTCTAACTCTTCTTATTCTATTCTTGTTTGGCGGCGAATCAATTAAAATTTTTGTTCTGGCATTGTTGGTGGGCATAGCTACAGGGACTTATTCATCGATATTCGTGGCAAGCGCCTTACTGGTAGATTCTTTTAAATTTAAAGGTAAATTAAAGACTAAAAATGCTTAAGGAAGATGGCTGCAATAAGGGGCAACTTTATTTAAACTTAAAGCCCGATGAAATGTCGCTTGTGCTTTCGAGTTTGACATCTAAAGAATATAAAAAAGGGCAAACGATTTCTTCCTTAGGAAGCGCGCCGGCTAAAATTTTTGTTTTAAAAAAGGGAATGGTGGAAATCTCTCAGCTTTCCAAAGAGGGCAAGAAGGTAATTATAGAGGTTATCCGCCCGGGCGGCTTGTTTACGGATACTTCTTTTGGTTTTGAAGAAAATGAAGAATACAGCGACTTTGTTGAAGTAACATTACCCTCGATTGTCTGTGAAATATCCAAAGATGATTTTAAAAAGCTCATCACAAAAATACCTCAACTGGCTGTTAACTATATTAATATTATAGGCTCGAAATTGACAATATCCGATGTAAGGGTTAGAGACTTGGCCCTGTTAGATATTAAGAGCCGTTTAAAGCATGAATTAACCCACATGGCCAGGACCATTGGTTTTGACAAGGGCGGATACTATGTAATACGAGAAAAGGTAACCCACGAGGATCTGGCTTCAACCATTGGAGCCTCCAGAGAGACTGTGACTAAGGCAATTCACAGATTAAAAGATGAAGGTTTCGTTGATCACGATAAACTAAACAGATTAATTATAAGGATAAAAAAGATTTAATTTTTGTGATATTTCTCACAGACTAAAGGTAACAAATGCCGTATTATTATCTTAACTAATCTTTGCTAGGGGTTTTAAAAGATCCGTCAAATAAGAGTAGCAATATTCGATCTTCTTGGGCCGCCGTGGCGACTCGAGGGTAGAAAAAAAATGTTTTTAAGGGGTCTTAACAAACTCTTAGAAAGATTGGTAAGTAAAAAAATATCCGAAAGGAGGGGGCTAAAGCTCCGGCAAGTTTTAAGGCCGGAGCTTTTTTGTTTGATAAAAAAAATATAAATGGTTATACTTACGATATGCAAAAAATAAAAGCAAAGAAATGGATAGTAAGTCCAGAGCCATCAATAAATAAGTTAGACGAAGTTTACGATGAAATTACCGCAATGCTTCTATATAATAGAGGAATTGAGATTGAGGGGCTTGCACGGGAATTTTTGGATCCGGACTTCTATAATATTCCCGATCCCATGATTATTCCCGGCATGAAAGAAGGAACGTCTAGAATTATACAAGCAATAGAAAAAAAGGAAAAAATTTGTATTTACGGCGATTACGATGTGGATGGTGTCACTGCAACTGCGCTACTTATGAGTTTGTTTTCTAAAATAGGGATGGAGGTTGAATATTATATCCCGTCCCGTATCGACGAAGGTTACGGTTTGAGTAAAAAAGTAATTCAAAAGTTAGCAAAGGACGGGGTCAACCTAATTATTACAGTTGATTGCGGCATTACTGCGGTTGATGAAGTTAAAGAAGCTAATTCTTTAGGGGTAGATGTTATTATAACCGATCACCATGAGCCACCGACAAAACTCCCGCAAGCAATATCCATTATTCATCCTGCGCTAAAGGGTAGCAAATACTTAACAAAAAACTTAGCCGGCGTAGGCGTTGCCTACAAACTAGCTCAGGCAATTATGGAACAAATTAATTATTCAAAAAAAGTTGAATTCTTAAAATGGTCGTTAGACTTAGTTGCTCTAGGAACGGTAGCCGATTTGGTGCCCCTTCTTGGTGAAAACAGGGTCCTTGTATATTACGGTTTAATTGTATTATCAAAGACGCAAAGGATTGGATTAAAAAAACTGTTTGAAGTTTCTTCAATTAATCCAAAGGAGTTGGACAGTTTAAAAATCGCTTTTCAGTTGGCACCAAGAATCAATGCCGCCGGAAGACTTTCTCACGCGAAAGAAGGATTGGAGCTTCTTTTGACCGAGGATGAAGAAAGAGCGGAAGTTTTGGCGGAGCATTTATCAAAGCTAAATAGCGAAAGGCAAAAGAAAACTGAAAAGATTTTGATGGAAGCTTTCGGTAAAATTGATAATTTGCCTGACGATATGAAGTTTATAGTTTTACATTCTCCGTTGTGGTCAAGCGGAATCATTGGAATTGTTGCTTCCAAAATAGTCGAGGCTTATGCAAGACCGGTAATTTTGCTCGAAGAAAATGGAGAAGTGCTTCATGGATCCGGCAGATCTATTGCAACCGTTGATCTATATAAAATTTTGTCCAAATTAGAATCTCATTTTATCAATTTTGGCGGACACAAAATGGCGGCAGGAGTGACACTAAATAAGTCAAATTATGAAAATTTTCTAGAACAATTACACGAAATAAGCAGCCAGTTAATTGATAGCGATGATTTGGTTAATTTAGTTAGGATTGAAGTCCGAATTAACTTTAGCCAAATTGATTATTCTTTGCTGGAAACAATAGATAAATTTAAACCCTTTGGAAACGGGAACCAGGCTCCAATTTTTATGACCGAGAAGCTGCTTGTAAAATATTTTGATTTAGTCGGTAAAAATAAGAACCATATAAAGCTGTTATTGGTTGATGAATCCGGTTCTTCTTTTAATGCTATTGGCTTTGGTATGGGTGACGTTGAAATAGCACCCGGGAGCATAGTGGATATTGCATACAAGCTCCATTTAAATGAATGGAACAATAAGAAAAATATTGATTTAGTCATTGAAGACATATGTATAAAGAAATAGAAAAAACATTAAATCAAAAAAAAATCGCATACGATCCAAAAGTTTTAACGAAGGCTTGTGATTTCGCAGGGAAAGCTCATGACGGTCAAAAAAGAGCAACCGGTGACCCTTATATTGTTCATCCTCTTGCAGTTGCTCACATACTGGCGGATTTAGGCATAGAATTTCATACTATTATTGCGGCATTACTTCATGACACCGTTGAAGACACTTCAATTTCCTTAGACGAGATAGAGAAGCAGTTCGGCCGAGATATAAGAAACTTAGTTAACGGCGTTACTAAATTGAGCGAAATAGAGTTTTCCAGACAATATCAGTTAGAGTCACTTACCGAACGTCAAGAAATGGAAGTAGAGAATTTCAGAAAGTTTTTTTTAGCAATAGCTGAGGATTTGAGGGTGGTTTTAATAAAACTGGCCGATCGCTTACATAATTTAGAAACTTTGAGTGCAAAACCTATTGCCAGTCAAAAAAGGGTTGCTCAGGAAACACTGGAAATATACGCGCCTCTTGCAGACAGGCTTGGTATCGGTCAGCTTAAAGTTGATATGGAAGATTTGGCATTTCGGTATTTTATGCCGGATGAATATCAAAAAGTTCGCCTACTGTTGTCTGAAAAAATTGAGGATCGTAAAAAATATGTAAATTTGCTGAAAAAAAGCTTATACCGGCTTTTAACAAAAAACCAAATTAATGTCATTAAAATAGAGGGGAGAGCAAAGCATTTTTACAGCATTTATAAAAAATTGAAAAAAAGCGATGGGGACATTGATAAAATTTATGATTTAATGGCAATACGAATTATTGTGCCGGAAGAATCTGACTGTTATAAGGTTCTGGGGGTTATCCATCAGCAATATAAGCCCTTAATTTACAGAATTAAGGATTATATAGCTGTGCCCAAACCCAATGGCTACAAGTCGCTTCATACGACCGTTTTTGGTTTGGATGGCAAAATAACCGAAATTCAAATTAGAACTCCCAAGATGCACGATGAAGCGGAAATGGGAATTGCCGCTCATTGGCATTACAACCAATCAAAATCAAAAATCTTTTCGGTGTTTACCCGTTCTTCTTATGCGCCTAAGAATGATTTGGAATGGGTTAAGAGACTTGCGGAGGTTCAGAAAGGTTTTAACAATAAAGAATTGATAGAAAATTTAAAGATTGATTTTTTTCAAAACAGAATTTTTATTTTTTCCCCCAAAGGAAATATTTTTAATCTTCCGGAAGGGGCAACTCCGATAGATTTCGCTTATAACGTGCATACCGAAATTGGCAATCATTATGTTGGTGCCAAGGTAAACGGTAAAATTGTAAATTTAAACTATAAGTTAGAAAATCGAGATATCGTGGAAATATTGACCTCGCCTAAGGCAAAACCCAGTCGGGATTGGCTTAATTTCGTTAAAACCAGTGGCGCTTCCCAAAATATTAGAAGTTGGTTTAGAAAAGATTCCAGAGAAGATAATTTAAAATGCGGCGAAGAAACTTTAATTTCTAAATTAAAAGCTGTTGGCGTAACGCTTTCAGACATTGATGAAAAGATTTTAGGTTCTTTCAACGTAAAAAATATGGACGATCTTTTTGTTCTTATTGGAGAAGGACAAATAACCTCAAAACAAATAATTAATAAAATCTTAGATCCGGAGACAGAAAAACAAAAAAGGCCGTTAAAAACAAAAAAAACTGTGCTGGCTATAAAAGGAACGGAAGGAATGCCTTATCGGTTGGCAAATTGCTGCCAACCTTGCTTTGGTGACAAGATCACGGGCTATGTTACTCAGGGACAAGGAATAACTATCCACAGGGCAAGCTGCGCCAACTTGTTAAGAAAGAATCCTGATAAATTAATAGAAGTTAGCTGGCAATCGGGCAATGCCATCTATCAGATACCAATTTTAGTTAAAGCCAAAGATAGAATCGGCCTTTTAAAAGATATTACATATCTGCTTACGGATAAAAAAATTAATATAGGCCCCGTAAGCAGCAAACATGAGGGCGACATGTATGTTATTGAAATGGTAATCGAGATTGAAAATATGACGTTATTGCCGGTAGTAATTAATAATCTCTTGGGCATTAAAGATATATATGAGGTCAAGCGTTTAAGATAGTCTTGTTTTAAAAGCAAAAATGTGTTATTTTTTTAAGCGTAATGGCTAAGAAAATCATTCAAAAACCAAGAGGAACTCAGGATATACTTCCACCGGATCAGAAATACTGGGATTTTGTTGTTAATAACTTTAAAAACGTTTTAGAAGGTTGTGGTTTCGGCAGAATTATTACCCCAACATTTGAAGATACCGCATTATTTGAAAGAGGCATTGGAACATCAACAGATATTGTTGAGAAAGAAATGTACTCTTTTAAAGATAAGTCCGATAACTCCTTAACGCTAAGACCGGAGGGCACAGCCTCTGTAGCAAGGGCCTACCTGGAAGACGGAATATCATCTTGGCTGCAGCCGGTTAAACTATATTATATTAACGCTTTATTCAGATACGAACGCCCGCAGTCAGGACGCTTTAGGGAGCATCATCAAATTGGTGCGGAAATTATAGGAGATCCCGGACCATTAAGGGACGTAGAAATTATTTCCCTAATATGCCGATGCTTTAAAAGGCTTAATTTAAATAGCATTTCCCTTCAACTAAATTCAATTGGCTGCCAAGCCTGTCGGCCGCAATATATGCGATCTTTAAAGTCTTACTACAAGGATCACTTAAATAGCGTTTGCGAGGATTGCACGCGAAGATACGAAAAAAACCCCTTAAGGCTTCTTGATTGCAAAGAAAAAGCTTGTCGCTTAGTGGCTGAAAATGCTCCTCAGCAAATTAATGCTCTTTGTCCTGATTGCCATGAACATTTTAAAACAGTATTAGAATTTTTAGACGACTTGTCGATTCCCTATGAATTAAATACAAAAATAGTTAGAGGGCTTGATTACTACACAAGAACGGTTTTCGAGTTTTGGTATATAAATGAGGAATTTGGGGCGCAAAATGCAATTTGTGGCGGCGGGCGATATGATATGCTTATAGAATCATTAGGCGGAAAACCAACTGCCGGTATTGGTTTTGGTGTGGGAATAGAAAGATTGATGCTGGTTTTAAAAAATGAAGCCGGTATTCTGGTGCCGGAGTTAAATGTACCCAAGATTTACATAGCTCAATTAGGAGGAGCGGCTAAAAAGCAGGCATTTATGCTTGCCCAGTTACTTTTAGATAACGATATCCCCATCGCATCCAGATTTGATAAAAAATCTGTTGGGGAGCAGCTAAGTGAGGCCAGCGAGTTGAAAGTTCCTTATGCGATTATAATAGGTCAGAAAGAGGCAATAGATAACACGGCCATAATTAAAGATATGTATACCGGTTTCCAGGAAACATTACCGCAAGAAAAAATTGTTAGTGAAATAGTAAAGAGGCTTAGTTGACGAAGATCAGTTTTGTAAGTTATGGTTGTCGGTTAAACAAGGCCGAGTCTGAAGAACTAAAAAGGGAATTAAGCCCTTATTTTTTTATTACATCTAAAAACGCCGATATATACATTGTTAACACCTGTGCAGTAACCAACGCCGCATATTCAAAATGCAGAAGTGCGATAATAAAATTAATTGCTTTAAACTCGACAGCGAAAATTATTATATATGGTTGTGCGGCAAGTAATTTAAAAAAAGATGGTTTACCGGCTTATCAGTATTTTTTTAAAAGTGACCAAGCAAAATTGAGCAAATATTTGATTCAGAAATATGCAGTCAAAAAAAACAAGAACAACTCATATATTAGCGTATATAAAAGACCCTTAATAAAGATTCAAGACGGATGCAGCAATTACTGCAGCTATTGCGCCGTTCCTTACTTAAGAACAGCAGCATATAACAAACCGCTAAAAGATATTGTTGAGACGGCTCAAAAGTATGAGCAAAATAATTATTCAGAAGTGGTTTTAACGGGATTGAATATCGGCAAGTATCATTTTAACGATATGAATCTTGCGGATGTGTTGGAGGTTTTAATTGACAACACCAAAAAAATTAGAATTAGAATTAGTTCAATTAATCCGGAGGATATAAATGACGGTTTTGTCCGGATTTTTAATAATAATCGAATTTGCAATTATTTGCATTTATCGCTACAATCCGGCAGCGATGACATATTAAAAAAAATGAATAGGAGTTATTCTACCGCGGAATATTATAACGCTATAACTCGTCTTAAAAAAGTAAAACAAAATCTATCTATCAGCACGGATGTTATTGTCGGTTTTCCCTCCGAGTCAGATGAAGATTTTGACAAAACGTACGGGTTTATCGAGAAATGCGACTTTACTAAAATCCACGTTTTCAGGTATTCTCCCAAAAAAGGTACCGTTGCTGCAAGTATGCCTAATCAAGTTCAAGAGAAAATAAAAAAAGAAAGAGCCGAAAGGTTAAATGAATTATCGTCTAGGCTTCATAAATCCTATTTGGAAAAGCAAGTTGGTAGAAGACTAAGTGTTATTTTTGAGAAAAAGAAGAACAATTACTGTATCGGGACTGCAGCTAACTTTGCCGAAGTGCGGGTAAAAACAAATCAGCCGCTTGATCTGAGGATTTGTAATGTACAAATCCTGCAAGCGGCTGATTCTTATTTACTGGGGAAACTATTTAAGGCCTAGACTTCCTGCAATGTCCAACACGTGATTTACATAGGATAACGAGTGGTTATATCGGTATAGGGCATTTACAAGGTTACCGTTGGCTGCGCCATTTGCTCTTAGGTAGTTGGTGCCGGAGTAGACCGCATCATAAACGTTATTTATGGCGGAAACGCCGTCATTGTTACCGTCTTGAGCATAAGCCCTAAAGGTGCTTGGCAAGAACTGCATGGGACCAACCGCACCGGCGTAAGAAGTAACATTGGTAGTATTTGACTGATGAGATTCAACAATGTGAACCGCAGCAATTACTTGCCAAGGTACCTGATATTTCTCCGAAGCCTTCTGATAAAGGGAGGCAAATTCGGTTTTATATCCGGCATTCTTAAGCGCCTGTTCTATCGAAAGACTTTTTTCAATAGTAACTTGGTGCTGTTCAATTTTGCTCTTCATGTTGTCAAGAGACTGTTTCTCGAAGATTTGAAGTTGATAGTTGTAACGCTGTTCAACTTCGGTTTTTCGATCTGCAACATTGATTATTGATATTGGTAATTTCAAGGTTTTCTGTTTGGAAGAACTTGCAGCTTGTGCATAGTTCCCGTTAGTAAGTAGGCCCATGATTATAAGGACCATTACTAATTTCTTCATGTTATTAAATCCTCTCTTTCCACCCTCCGAGGGCTAAAATTACTCCAACCCTCAGATCGAGAGAAATTTTATCACGAAATTGCTTAAATGTCAAGTACTTTTTTGTAAATCCACTATCATTTAGGCGGTTAATATAGTATAATTGAGCCATGAATGACTGCTTATTCTGCCAAATTGTAGAAGGAAAAATTCCGGCTAAAAAAGTATTTGAATCAGAAGACATTTTAGCCCTTTGGGATATAAATCCAGTCGCCCCGGTTCATATTCTTATAATCCCCAAGAAACATATCGAGAATTTATTTGATGCGAAGGAAGAAGACGTCGTTACGTTGGGCCATTTATTAATGGCCGCAAAGGAAGTAGCTGTTAGTCAGGGACTTTTAAGCTCCGGTTTTCGTTTAGTTATTAATAATGGTAAGGGTGCCGGCCAATTGATACCTCATCTTCATGCGCATGTTATTGGCGGAAAAAAATTAGGTCCCAAAATAATTGCTTAAAACTGTAACTGCTCACAATCGTCATTGCGAACGATCTGGCAGCCGCCGGAGAGTGCGGCAATCTTGTTTCAAGCAGAGGAGATTGCTTCGTTTCACTCGCAAAGACGCAGGGTTATGAGCAGTTACCTAAAACTGTCTTGAAAAAAATAATTAATTGTTATATAATCATAATGAAATTTCCATAGAGGAGGTGATTTTTTTTGGCTGAAGTTACTAGAAAAGAACAAGAGTCATTCGAGAATTTATTAAGAAGGTTCAACCGAAAAGTGCAACAATTCGGTATTTTGCCTGTTGCGAGAAAAAAAATGTATTTTAATAAGCCGCTTTCCAAACGGGAGCAGCGCGAAATTGCTATCAGGAAAAAAATTAAAAAAGACGCCAAGCTAAAACAGTTAATTAGAGGTTTCTAATTGATTAAAGAAACTATCGATAAAGAACTAGTAAGCGCTCTGAAAAGCAGAGATGCGCTAAGATTGGGCGTTTTTAGACTACTTAAAGCAGCCTTTCAAAACGAGGAAATAGCGAAAAAGCATCCATTGCTCCAAGAAGAGGAAATTATTGTCCTAGATCGCCAGGCGAAGCAAAGAGAGGATGCTATTTTGCTTTATGAGAAGGCGGGGAGAAATGATCTTATTTCAAAGGAAAAAGAGGAGTTAGCGGTTATTAATGAGTTTAGACCCAAGAAAATGACTGAAGACGAAATTCGGGCCTACGTAAAAAACTTCATGGATAAAACTGACGACAAGAGTTTTGGCCTAGTTATGAAACAGATCATGAGCGGTTTAAAGGGAAAGGCCGATGGGTCAATGGTTTCTCGAATTGTAAAAGACGAGATTGGTGAATGATTGAATATATAATAAATGATTCTTCGAAAAAAATTGACCACTCAATTATTAGAAAAATAGGCGAAAATTTAGAAACTAAAAAAAATAGGCTTATTATTGAGCTTAATTTTATTTCCAGAGAAGAAATAAGAGAGCTAAATTTTAAGTACTTGAATAAGGATAGGCCTACCGATGTTTTATCATTTAAGTCTGGTGATGACATTGTTGTTGGCCAAATATTTATATGTTACGATATAGCTGTAGAACAAGCCAAAAATTACAATTGGACATTAGTTAATGAAGTTGCTTTACTAACTATTCATGGCACTCTTCATATTTTGGGATGGGATCACGAAGATAGGGATGATGCTCGAAAAATGATTGAGGAGGAAAATAAAATACTAAGAACATTGAATCTAAAGGAGTATAATGCAAGGGTTTAATTTAATTATTTTCGGCCCTCCGGGGGCGGGTAAAGACACTCAGGTAGAGAAAATCCTAGAGCATTTCGATATCGATCCAATCGAAACAGGCGCAATTATTAGAGATCTGATAAAAAGCGACACCGGCATTGCAAGACAAATTAAGGATACTATTGCAAGAGGCGACTTAGTCAATGATTCAATTATGGAAGCCATTATTAAAGACAGGCTGAAAAAAGTATCTAAGCAAAGTGGTTTGATAATGGATGGGTACCCCAGAACAATTAAGCAAGCTGAAGCATTTAATTTACTGCTTACTTTTATGGGTAGAAAGCTTGATTATGTGATTTTTCTTGATGTTCCGGAAGATGTTTTAGTGAATCGTCTGTCCCAACGAAAAATTTGCTCCATTTGCGGGAAAACAGCATTTCCGCAAGAGGAACACTGTTCAAGCTGTGGAGGCGCATTAGAAAAAAGAATTGATGATAATTTGGAGTCAATTAAAAAAAGAATAATAAATTATAATCAAAAAACAGCTCCTATCATAGATTTTTATAGAAAAAGAGGACTGCTTTTTCATATTGACGGCAATAAAAGCCCGGATGAAGTTACAAAGGAAATCTTTGAGGGCTTAAAGTTTTGATTCCTTCAAAAAACTTAAGCGAAATAAAAATAATGCAAGAAGGCGGCAAGATATTGCGCGAAACTCTTCTATATTTAGAGAGCAGAGCCGTCGCCGGAATGAGTTTGCTGGAAATTGACAGACTCGCTTCTGATTTTATATTAAAAAATAATGCAAAACCTTCTTTTTTGGGTTATGAAAACTTTCCCAAATCAATTTGCACATCGGTTAATGACGTTGTTGTTCATGGTATTCCTAACGAATACACGCTAAAGGATGGTGATATTATTTCTGTCGATGCAGGCGTGTTTTATAAAGGGTTCCATACTGATTCTGCCATCACCTTCAGTATCGGAAAGATAGATAAAGGAGCCAGGGCTCTTATAGATGTCACTAAGCAGGCTCTTGCTGGATCCATAGGTTTGATACGACCCGGTATCCGCTTGGGAGACATTTCTTTTTTTATCCAGGATTATGTTGAAAAAAGAGGATTTGGTATTGTCAGAGAACTGGTCGGTCACGGAATTGGGCGCAAAATACATGAACCGCCACAAATACCAAATTACGGCAAAAAGGGAAGTGGCATTATGTTGAATGAGGGCATGGTTCTAGCCATTGAGCCCATGGTTACCGAAGGAGATTATCATATTAAAATGTCTGATGACGGCTGGGGAATAGAAACCAAAGATGGCAAACTTGCCGCTCATTTTGAGCACACCATCGCTGTCGTAAAAAACGGCAGCATAATATTAACTTAAAAATTACTAAATCGTCTTGGCATTTTACTTTAAAATGTCTATAATTAAGATTAAAGGAGTAATTTAGTGACGCCCAAAGAACAATCATATGTTGGCATTGATATCGGTAGTACAAAAGTTAACGTGGTCGTTGGCATAATTGACGAGCCTGGCAAACCCTCCATAATTGGAGTCGGTTCTTGCCCTACAAGCGGCCTAAGAAAAGGCGTCATTATCGATATTGAGGAAACGGTTAGTAGTATTTCCGAGGCTGTTGAGCTTGCCCAGCGAAGTGCGGGAGTCCATATCTCTAATGCGTCTATTAACATTGACGGTTCCCATGTAACCTCTTTAAATTCCAGAGGTGTTATTGCCGTTGGCCGAGCAGATTCGGAAATTACCTTTGAGGATACTATTAGAGCAACTGAAGCGGCGCAAGCAATTTCCTTGCCCTCAAATAAGGAAATTATTCACGTTATACCCAGAGAATATACGGTTGACGGTCAAACCGGCATTAAAGATCCAATAGGAATGAGCGGTGTCAGGCTAGAAGTTGAAACTCATATAATAGCCGGATCGCAGCCGGCAATTAGAAACTTATATAAATGCTTCTCTCAGGCGGGATTAAATATTGATGAACGAATTGCGACTCCGCTTGCTGCGGCTAAAGCAGTTCTGTCTAAAAGGCAGAAGGAACTTGGCTGTATTTCAGTTGATATTGGTGGCGGAACTACATCCGTAGCCATTTTTGATGAAGGAAATGAGCTTTATACATGCATATTACCAATAGGTTCCGGTCACATTACCAATGATATTGCTATTGGACTTAGGAGCTCAATAGATATAGCCGAAAAAGTGAAACTTAAATACGGGTATGCTTCGCCGTTGGAAATTCCGGAGAAAGAGAAGATTGATTTGTCAGAGTTTGGTGGCGAAGGAACCACTTTCAAAAGGCAAGTTGCCAAAATAATTGAAGCGCGCCTTAAGGAATTATTTGATTTGGTAAGAGACGAGCTTAGAAGGGTCGGTAAAGACGCAATGCTGCCCGGCGGGGCGGTTATATCCGGAGGCGGAGCAAATATGCCGGGTATTGTCGGGCTTGCCAAATCTATCTTGAAACTACCTTGCGAAATTTCCAGTCCCAAGGGATTACACGGCTTGGTTGAAAAAGTATCAGCACCCGAATATGCCACTGCTTTGGGTTTAATGCTTTATTCTATGGATAAACAACGAACGCTAGGCGGCAATGACAAATTGGCCAAAGCGTTTGAGAGAATAAAGAAATTAGTCAGAATATTTTTACCTTAGTTGTTCAGGATATCCACACAATTTCCGCATAATATTGTATAATTAATCTCGAATTGAATAAATGATTTACTCTTACAAAATGCTATTTACATTTGAATAAATTTTATATACGATGTTTCCAAGGTCCTAAGCAAAGAGGTCCTAAGCAAGGAGGTCCTAGTGGAAATAAAGCCGCAAGTTGAGACTTTTGCCAGAATAAAAGTCGTCGGCCTGGGTGGAGGTGGTTCAAATGCAATAAACAGAATGATCGCCGCCAATTTGAAAGGCGTTGAGTTTATTGCAATTAATACTGACGCTCAAGCATTGCATCACAGCGATGCTTCTAAAAAAGTTCACATCGGAAAAACAACGACTCGTGGACTAGGTGCAGGGTCTGATCCTGACATAGGACGGAAAGCCGCCGAAGAATCTTCTGAAGAGATTTACGAATCTTTAAAGGGGGCTGATATGATCTTCCTCACTTGTGGCATGGGTGGTGGCACAGGTACGGGAGCTATATCAGTAGTTGCTAGCTTGGCAAGAGAAGTTGGCGCGTTAACGGTGGCTATCGTCACTAAGCCGTTTTCTTTTG
>Ga0076307_117_pt1 | contig 43763 bp, 35 predicted proteins | sample RifGroC2_FD_68020 | JGI IMG/M metagenome (GOLD analysis project Ga0076307, IMG submission 68020) | candidate division CPR2 bacterium GW2011_GWC2_39_10
CTTTGGGCATAATGGACTTACAGAAGATCATCTCTTCCAATTTATTTATTGGAAGGCATATTTTGACCTAAAGTAGCAACACTTTTTAAGCATTATGCCTGGAATGACACTGTAGTTACATAGAAATTTTACATAAAAATAGGGGTCTAGTGAGTAGATACATCTAAAAATCCCTTAATCAACTAAACTTTGTCATTCCTGCATAGGCAGGAATCCATGAAGTCTTGTGGGTTGATTAGGCATCTGGATCTCCGTTCTCCGATCGGAGTCGAGGACAAGCTTTACGGGGATGACGGAAAAATTGAGGGTGGCTCAGATTAAAAAAAGTAACTACTCACAACCCTGCGTCTTTGCGAGTGAAACGAAGCAATCTTCTCTGCTTGAAACAGATTGCCGCACTCTCCGGCGGCTGCCGGATCGTTCGCAAAGACGACTGTGAGCAGTTACTAAAAAAAGTCTCATAAAATGAGGCTTTATGTTGTTGTGGTGGTTTTAATTAAAACTGAATGATTATCTTCTTTTTTGGTTTTTCGGTTAATTGGACGTTGTAGGTTGATATTGTATGATCGGACGCCGTAATGGGGCGCAAATCTTCCCGGTCTAGAACGAGGGGAGAAATTTTTATTTCTGCTTGTTTTGGTACAAGCTGCTTAACAAATAAATTAAACATTAGAGCAAAACCGATGCTTGCCATAAGGATAAAGAAGTTTATAACTAAAAGAAATGTGCTATTGTCAATTGATGCCGGATCAATACTGGCGGCGTTAGCCAGAAAATTTTGAGTTAAGGGGAAGGCAACAAAATATGTTAAAGCCAAAAGAAGATGAAAAGAAGAAACCAAAAAAAATCCTTTGAAAAACTTTCTAAAAACCATTTTGTAATATGTCATGTTACCTCTTAAAAAAGACCCGATGGCCGGCCCCGGGTCTTGTTATAAATTTTGGGGGCCTTTGCAAACTTAATCTAATTTTAAACCAAGCGGTAACAAAGTCAATTCATTATTTAAAAAATAAAATGCCTATACGAGGCGAAAAAAGAAAATTAAGTAATGATAAGCTGGTAGTATGAAAAATAAGCTATTGTGTATAAATTGGATGTCAAGAGGAAAAGCACAAAAAATAAACAAAAAACAATAAGCAACTAAAAAATTTTAGAATTAAGAATAACGAATTATGAATTAAGTATAAGAATATAGAATAAGGAATAAAGCAAAAGAAAACTATATTCTAATATTCTATATTCCCATTCTTGGGGCTTTATACTTGATTCTTTATTCTTCAATATCTCCCACATCAAACACTATCGGCGTATCTTTGTCTTCTTCGTCTCCTAGAACTTTTTTGGCAATAAAGTTTTCCAATTGTTCTTGCATTACTCGGCGCATTTCTCTGGCGCCAAATTGGGGGTTAAAACCGAGGGAGGCCAATTTTGTAACCGCTTGACTTGTAACTTCCAGCTTTCTATCTCTTTCGGTTAGCAGCTTTTTTTGGATTTCCTTAATCATTAACTCGGCTATTTCTCTTATTTGAAACTCACTAAGAGGATCAAAGGTGATCATGCTATCAAAACGGTTAACAAACTCGGGCCTGAAGATGCCGTCTCTTAGCAGTTTGTCCAGCAAAATTTTAGCAAATTCTTTGTTAGAAGAGTTGCCCTCAGCTGCTCTTTCTCTAATTATTTCCGAGCCGGCATTTGAGGTGGCAATAATTATTGTATGAGTAAAATCAATGGTGCGTTCTAAGTTATCTGTAATTCGGCCGTCATCTAAAATTTGCAAAAATAAGTTTAAAATATCCGGACTTGCTTTTTCTATTTCATCTAAGAGAACCAGGGAAAACGGTTTTTCTCGAATCGGTTTTGTTAAATAGCCGCCGGCATCATTATCGTTTCCGAGAAGCTTATAGATGGCGTCGTCATTTTGATATTCGGACATATCAAGCCGGACCATATTTTGTTCGCTTCCAAAGTAACTTTCGGCTAGTGCTTTTGATAATTCCGTTTTACCTACCCCCGTAGGGCCTAGAAACAAAAATGAGGCAACGGGTCTTTTACCGCTTTCCAGACCTGCCCGTGCCCTTCGCATGGCGTTAGCTACGGCTTTTACGGCATCATCTTGGCCAACCACCCTTTGATGAAGGAAATTTTCCAAATTAAGCAGAACGTCCTTTTCATTTCCGGAGGCTTCCTGAACCGGAATGTTGGTATTTTGGGAAATTGTTTTTTGAATTATTTCCGGCGATAAAACTTTTAGTCCCATATTCTGCGCTTTGATGCAGGATTCTTCTAAAAGATCAATTGCTTTTGCCGGAAAAGCTTTGTAGGGAATATATTTCTTGGCATCCCTGTAGGCTTCTTTTAGGCTTTGGTAGGTGACGGTAATTTTGTATTTGTATTCAAACTGAAAACTCAAGTCTTGCAATATGCGAAGCGTTACATTTTCATCGCCCTCCGGAATAACAAGCTTGTTAAAATAATTATTAATTTTGGAGTTAGCGCAAATTTTGTGCCATTTTTCCGGCGTGGTTGCCCCAATAAGTTGCAGGGCGCCGCTTTCTAAGTACGGAATTAAAACCTGGGCCGCATTAACCGAACCCTGACCTTCTTCCAATAAAAGAGCATCTATGTCGTCTATAAATAGGATGATGTTTCCTGCCCTGCAAGCGTCATCTAAAATGCTCTTAAATCTTAGTTCAACTTCACCTTCTTTTTGACTTGCACCGGCCAGAAGAGCGCCCGTTTCCAGTTCCAAAATTCTTCTATACCTAAGGCTTGGCATAACTTTTCCGTAAAGTACCTGTTTTGCAAATTCCCGAACCAAGGACTTTTTCCCTACGCCCGCCTCCCCAACCATAATAAGATGGCTGTGATTTTTTGTAAGAATTGTTTGCATGGTATCAACTAATTCCATTCTGGAAATGACGGAGTAGCGGGCCAGTCCTTTGGCAATTATTTCTGTCATGTCTTTGGCATAAATGTCAAGATTTTGAGTGTAGCCCGCCGACCAGCTTTTGCCGATGCCGCCGGTAGAAATCCAATGGTCGGGGTCTAAAAAGTGACGCTTTTTTTGTTCCTCGTCCCAGATTGTTTTTTCCCAGAAAACAAGGTTGTAAACGTCATCTTCTTTTAAATTTCGATCGGCAAAAAACCTTCGCAAGTTGTTGGAGGTTTCGTAAAATCCCCAAAATAAATCGCTTGATCCAATTAGTTTTTGCTCGAAACCGCCGGCCATTTTTGCTGACGAAAGAAAAACTTGGTCAATTGTAGTTGCCGTACTTACTCCAACCAATTCCTGAAGACTAATCCCTGCCTTATAAAAAATGAACCTGACTTGACTGGTTTTGGAGAGGGCAATAAAAAATGAATCAGGATCGGAGAGATAAGCAGGTTTAAAAATTCGGCAAGTGTCGTAATCAAGAAGAGAACCAATTTCCGTCTGATTACCACTTTGTATATTCGATAATGTATTATTTATACTAACCACGGGAACATAGTTTTTTATTTTAAAGATATGATAAAGTTTTGCGTTTACAAAAAATAAATTTAGCGCCATGAGGTTAAAAAGCGCAAAGTAAATAGTAGGACTAAAGTGCAAGAAAAAACTTGTCAAAAAAGTTATAAGCGTAACTAGTGTTAAGGGGAAAGCTAATGCATTTAGAATCTTCAAATTTAATATTCGATCTAGCTTGGCTAAAAAGAAATTAATGTTGGACGTATTAACTGTAACTTTGGTTCCAATCTGGCTGCTCATAGAAACCTCAAAGAATAAAGGCTCAGTATTAAAGGAAGGAAAGGGAAGATAACCCATAAACAAACAGCAATAAGCCACAAAACCAAAAAGCCGAAAACAACTATTAAGGCCGCAATTAAAAGGCCAATACGCATCATAAAACCAACCAGCCGGGAAATAGCGTTAAAGGTGAATGCATCCCAACGGTCTTTTGGAGTACCCGATGCCGATTGTGCTTCAATGCGGCGCCATGGCGAAAACAAGGTGCGCATTATTTGTCCCAAAGAAAAATTTGCTAAAATATTTCTTAAAATTAGCCTGGAAAGAGTAAAAAATTGTTTTGGAAATTCAATATACCACCAAACTAAAAACGACAAAATAACTGTTTTTGTAAGTAATCCCTCCATAAATCTATTTTAACACAAAAATAAAATTAAGGGTGGAAAGATAAAAAAGAATTAGTCTTTTGTCTCTTAAAAAAAACTTTTAAAATACTATGCTTGTTTTAATGCCAAAAGATATTGCTAAAAAAATAAGAAAATCCGGGCACAAAATCGGGCAAAAAATTAAAAAGCCGACGCTCGTCGGCTTTGATGAATTTGCTAAATTGACTAAAAAAAGTTGGCAGAAGCTTAAAGAAATCACCAGAACTAAGAAATAATTATTTTTTCTTTAGCTTTATTTTTAAATCGACCGGAAGCAAGAATAAAAGTCCGCCAATAGTAAGGATAAATATGGCAAGTGACGGCAAGCCAAGACCAAAAACGATAGCCGTATCCATGGCGCTTTCTGCGCCTAGAGCTTTTATGGGCCACAACATGAATAAAAGCAGGGTACATAAACTTAGGATAAATTGTTCCGCATTGATTTTAATTTTTAGGTGCTTTAGTAAATTTATGTTTAAAACATAAAGGGTTAGAATAAACAAAGAGAACTTAATGAGTGAAAATGCGAACAATTCGGTTGTTGATCCTCTTGCATACATTTCGGTTGCGGTTAGCGTCTGGCTGTAATAGATGCTGGACATGAAAACAACACACATAGTTGCCAAAACTTCGGCAAATATTATAAAAATCATGTTTAACAGGACAAATTGTAGGGTTGGTTCCATACGCTTCAGTTCCTGTATCTGTTTTTCGTTTTTATAAGACATAAACACCTCCTCATTAATATGATCCTCTTTTACCGCTAAAAAATCAAGGGTTAAAAAAGTAACTGCTCACAACCCCCCCTTTTTTTGTCATTCCAGACCCGCCTTGATGAGCAAAGCGAGGCAGGCTTGAACTGGAATCCAGAAAGCTCGATATTCAACCGGACAAGTGGATCCCAAATCAAGTTTGGGATGACATGGATAAGTTAATACAATTTGAACTTAAAATACAGGGGTTGTGAGTAGTGACTTAAAAAAGTAAATTAAAAAGAGCTACCTTGGGCAGCTCTTTTTAAATGATAACCTATACTTCCGGAGTGGGAGTAGCTGTTGGGGTTGCTTCAGGTGAAGTTTCCGGAGTTACGGAAGGTGTTAGGGTTGGGTTGTTGGCGGTTTTTAGGGCAACTATAATTTTGTGTAATTCGGTTGAAGCTGCCTTCAAGGATTCTCTTGCCTTTTGTAAATCCGCTTTTCCCTCTTCTCTTAGAACCTTGGCCTGTTCCGGATCACTGGCAGAAATTGATTTGAATATTTCTTTGGCTTGCGCTGCATAGCTTTTTGCTTCGGCAATTTTTTCGTTAAACGTTGCAAGGCTTGCTTCTATTGCGTCCACATCCGCACCATCAGCTTTTGCTTTTGCGAGTAAACGTTCAATCTTTTTTTCTAAATTTTCCAGTCTATTAGTAACACCCTGAATTCTTGCCACGGCCATTATCCCGATTTGTTTCGGTTTCATAACGGTAATAATTTTATAATCGTATAGTTTTTTAACCAGGGGTTTTATGGTGGTTAAATCAGTCGCGGCTTGTATCTCGGTGTTTAGATCGGTTAACGCAGTGATTTGCGTATTAATCCCGTCTTTAATTGTTGCTTTGTCGGCGTCGGAAAGTCTAGTGTTGGCATCGACATTTTCAATTAACTGGTTTAAAACGTCTATTCTATGATCGGTTGCTTTCTGGGCGGCTTTTTTTAAGGATTCTATTTTTTTTGTCTGCCCTGTAGCTGTCCTATATTCCTTAAATGCATCTTCAGTATCTTTCTTGAAAGTGGCATCATCGATCCTTGGCATCGGAGGCACGGGCGTAATTGTTGTTCTTCGTACTGTTGGGGTGGGAGTAGTTGTTACAACTCTTTTTAACGAAGAATCTCCGGGCGTGTTTGCCAATGTTGCAGTCGGTAGCGCTACTAGTACTATTAAGCTTGTTGAAATTAGATATTTTTTCATTCTATCCTCCTTATATTGCAGGAACCACGTCTGAAGTGGTATCGGTGTTAGTTATGTCTGTTAATTCTTTATCCAGGCCAATAATGTCTGCATTTAAATCAGTTTCCGCTTTCTCCGTGTCCTTTAAATCGGTCGATGCCGAAGGCGTTGGAGTGACATTTGCTTTAGAAGCTGTCGGTGTGGGGCCAGATTTTGTTGACTCGGAAAAACTGTAATATGTTATTCCGGCAATGCCCGAGGCAATTAAAATTGCCGCTACATAGGCTAGCCAAAATTTTTTAAAATGCTTTTCCTTTCCGTCCTTTACAGCCTTGCCAGCTTCGTTTTGGTCATTTTGGTCGTTCATTTTTCCCTCTTTTAAATTAATTGTTAATCATATTTTAAACCTATGATTATTCCTTGTCAAACCACAAGCGCAGGTAACTGCTCAAAATCGTTATTGCGAACGATCCGGCAGCCGCCGGAGAGTGCGGCAATCTTGTTTCAAGCAGAGGAGATTGCTTCGTTTCACTCGCAATGACGCAGGGTTGTGAGCAGTTACAAGCGCAGGTGGGTTTTGATGATTTCGTTGGCTATGTTTCGCGCTTCTTTAATCGCATAGTTTATGCCGCGATCAAACGGGTAGGTATGCGTCATCGAAGTTACGTATAATTTATTGTTGGTGGTGACGGCCGGTTTTTTAAAGCCCTTTTTGATGATCGGCTGAGCATTTGAAACCCTATAAATTTTAGAACCCTTTAAATTATTTTCAATATCCGGAAAAATTTTCTTCAAGTGACGCAGATAATAAGACTCTAGCTCGTTGTCACTCATTTTAAAAAGTGGATCAGAGTTTTCTAAGTAGTGGCTAAGATAAACAATTGAACTACCGTAGTCAACATTTTTAATTAAATTTGTGTGTTCTATGATTCCCCCAAAAGGCAGATTGTCTAAAATGTTGGTCCAATAATATTGTGTAAGCGGTTTTTTAAAAAAGAAAACGGGACAAATTGCGCCCAGGTAATCTATACTGAACTTACGCAAACCTACCACACCTCCCAAACCAAACAAAGCGGCTGAAATCCCTTTTTCTCCTGTAAGCGTATCTACAAATATGCTTCCAGTAGAGAAAAGAGATTTTATCTCGCCTTTTTTCGGCTTGGATAGATGCGTCATTTTGCGTAAGTCCAGTATGTCTTTTATATTTGATTTTCCAAAAATCTGTGTCCGGTCAGTTTCGGCAATGGTTGAAACTAAAATGTCATATTTTTTATTGTTTATAATGTAGCCATCATACGACTCTTTTATGTTTTCTATTTTAGTTTTTGTAAAAATATTTTTTTCGTTAATTTCGTTTTTTAAAGCGTCAATTAATATCTGGAAACTGGCGGTTGGATATAGCAAAATTTCCCGACCTTTTTTTCTTGTTCCCGACCTTTTTTTAAAGCGGTAAACAATCCATGTGGCGCTTATCATGTTTTTAAAACGGCCAAATTTGCCCTTCAGGAGCGGTTCCCAAATAACCCTATAATTTTTTTTACCCATTGTAAGAATTAAAATTTTTTCGGCCGTTAAGTTTTTTATTAGTTTTTCCGGTAAAAATTTTAGGAAAATTCCGGCAAAAGCGAAGCGGATTTTTGAGCTAAAATTTAAGAAGGGGAGACTAAAAAAATCGATTGATTTGTTAAAGTCGTAGAATTTCCCATCTTTTAAAAAACCGACCTTACTTTGACGAGGTTCTAAACTATTTGCAATTCCCAGTTCTTTAAACAGATTAATTGCTTCTTTATCGTTTACGAAAACATGGTGGTATAATTTTTCTAATTTCAAGTTTTTGCCCGGAGAAAAAGTTGATATGAGACCGCCTAGAGATTCGTCTTTTTCAAAAACCGAAACTTTAAAACCGGCTTTAGTTAGATAGTAGCCGCAAGATAGTCCGCAGATTCCGCCGCCAATAACGGCAATACTTTTACTCCTATTCCTTTTCGTCAAAGCCAATTTCCTCGTCTACTAAATAATGACCGCTGTTTCTAATATCTCGATATATTCTAATAATATATTCGCCAAGAACCGCAAAACCTAAAAACTGGATAGAAGACAAAAGCGCCACAAAAGAAAAAATATAATAGTTGTTTTGTTTTAATGCCATGGCCAAATAAAAGAAATATGCTGCCGCCAAAATTACGGCAAGAGAAAAAAAATAAAAAATTTTGACGGGAAAGGAAGAAAAATTTACGACGGCGTCTGTTGCCAGTTTTAGCATTTTTTTTAGACTGTAACCGGATTTACCATTTTTTCTGGCTTCCCTTTTTATGGGAACGGTAATTTTTTTAAAACCAATTTGACTTAGATATCCTCGAATAAAGAAATGCTTCGTCTTCACTTTGCTTAGCTGCCGAACAATTTTTTGATCGATAAGAAAAAAATCTCCGCAGTCCGGCTCAATTCGCGGTTTAACGATTAAATTTAAGGTACGGTAAAAAATATAAGCGGTTATTTTTTTAAAAATGGTGTCTTTGCGTTTCCGTCTCTTACCGAGAACAATATTATAGCCTTCCTGCCATTTGGCAACAAAATCCTTTAAATATTGCGGCGGGTCTTGGAAGTCGGCGTCCATTACAATGGCTGCTTTGCCTTCTGACTTAGAAAGTCCGGCCAGGATCGCTGCCTGCTGTCCGAAGTTTCTCGAGAGTTTAAGTACCTTAATATTAATATCTTTTGCTCTGATATTTTTTAATACGTTAAATGAATTATCGCTTGAACCGTCATCAACAAAAATTATTTCATGGGAAGTTGGGTAAAGATAGCGATGAATTTCTCTAGTTAAAACTTTTAAATTTGATTCTTCATTAAAAACCGGAACGATAACCGAAACTGTAATTTTTTGTTTCATTAACACCTTCTCTCTTTTTTATGTATAATATTAAACAGAGAAGATTACAAGAATAAATCTATGAGTGAGCAAGAAAAAAGATTTTATTTGTTGGACTTGCTGCGGGGCCTGGCCGTTTTCTTAATGGTGCTATCCCACACGGTCTACTTTTATCATAATGGCACCAGCCCATTTCTTTTGGGTTTGGAAAATTTTGGCAATACGGTTTGCTTCATTACTTTTTTGGTGGTTTCCGGTGCCGCTTCTTATCTTGCCTATTTTAAAGACGGCGTCTTTAAAAGGGAACGAAAAAATAAAATTGTAAAAAGGCTTAAAATGCTCGTTTTGTCTTACTGGGTTTTGGCCTTTTTTGTAACCGCCGATCAATTGGTTAAGGGTTTTGGCCTTGCCAAATGGAAAATAATATTAGATATCCTTACTTTCAGGAATTTGCCTTCTTATACCGAATATATCCCGCCTTTTATTATCTATACCCTTTTGTTGATATTGATGCCTTCATTTTTTGAGAAAATAGTAAGGAAAACGTCAAAGGTTTTATTGTATTCGGCCGTTTTTTATCTGGCCGGCTTTGTTTTATATTTGCTGCCTTCGGTGAGTTTTTTTGCTCCGTGGAAAGCTTTGCTTTCCGGTGCAAACGGCTTTTACAGATTCCCGATTTTTCAATATATGCCGGTTTTTCTATTGGGTTTATTTTGGGGTAAAAAAATCTCTGAAACTAAGGGACTGGTAAAAAAAGAACATTTTGTTTTAGCCACAATTTACTCGCTAATAATTTTAGAAGTGGTCTTAATTATTGCCGGCGCTTTTTTAAATGGCAATCTGGATTTTATTTTACTCAGATGGCCACCATCAATAACATTTTTAGGAATTGGACTAGGCTTTGCCTATCTTTCCGCCTTGGGTTTATACCGCGCTAGGCAACTTACCGGTCATCCGATTTTGCGGGATTTTTTATTGGTTCTCGGACAAAATGCATTTGCGCTTTTTTGGACGCATATTTTTATTCTGCAGCTTTACCAAATGGCCGGCGGCGCTAAAGTTGATAATATTTTTGTCTTTTTCTTTTTAGTGCTGCTCACCTTTGTTTCGTCACTAGCGTTGGCAACATTTATACCGTTTAATTTTAAATTTAACCTTACCTTCATTAAGGGCTCTCATGAAGAACAAGAAGAACTTATAGAAAAAGAAACATTAATGAAATTAGGCGAAGAGGTATATGAGGAGATTGTTTTTGAGGAAAACCGAATAAAAAACTTTTTCTTTCCGCATTCATCCAAAAATAAGGCAAGACAAAAATTGGTTAAAAAAAGACACATGATGGCAGGAAGTCTTGTTTTACTTCTTATCACTTTTGCCGTCTTCCCCAGTGTCTTAGAGGAAAGGGAAAAGGCGGTAAAAAGCGCTACTTCTTCGGTCTGGTTTAGCGATGAGTTTGCTTACAGACAGAAAATTATCGTAAAAAACGGCGAATCTTTCGCAAGTTTGCTTAAAGGCAAAAACATTGGGGTCAATTTTGATCATGCTTCCCTCATAAAAGAAAAAAAATCTTTAAAAAATGGAACGGATTTGCGGTTGGTTTATTGGGATGGATCCAATTTTAACAATGTAATTTTTTGGCTAAACGGCCCTTTGGGTAGTTCTCAAGCGCCAATTATATTTGAAGTGGCAGAGAGTATTGCTCCGGGACAAGAAGACGGAAACTATTTTCTATACTATGGGAATGCAGTTGCCGAAAACCGGTTTAAAAATGATTCCAAAATAAAACGGTGGGAATCTAAATACGAAGTTAGCTTTGAACAAGAATCAAGTTATCCATTGTTAATGGTGGCGGAAAAAATTTGGAATCTAAAGGAAAAAGACAAAAATTTGACCCTGCCGGTTTCTCTAAAAACAGACCAGGAATTTTTAAATCCCGCCGTAACTTACGAAATAATGGGTCAAGATATAAATGGTAAGTTTACTTTGGGGGAGAGGAATTTATTTCAAGAATCGGTAAATATATCAGAGCTTCTGCCGGGGAAATATCAGATAAGGGCAACTATTAAGGAGGCCGATAAAACTTATCTCAGTCAAAAATGCGGCTTTTATGTTTCCAGTCCCTTGTATGTTGCCTGGACCATAGATTGGGAAGGCTATGATGTTGCTGATACATATTTAAACGCTTTAGGTCACATTGCTGATAAGCATGACGCTAAACTTACCAATCTTTTTAATCCCAGAATCTATACCGCGTCATCGATAGCAGAAAACAGAAAAAACCACTTAACTAATTGGGTAAGAAGCAGAAATCAAAAAAAAGGCGATGAAATTGGACTTCATTTGCATATGCATTACGATTTTGTTGCGGAGGCCGGCGTAGAGCCGAAACGTGCTGATAAATGGCCAAACTGGGGTGACATTTATAACGACGGCTATTCGGTTTTAACGTCTAATTATACAAAAGATGAGCTGGTTAAAATTTATAAAAAGGCGTTTGAATATTTTGATAAAATGGGACTGGGCAGGCCAACAACTTACAGAGCCGGCGGGTGGTTCGCAAGCGGCGAAACATTAAAAGCGCTTGAGGAAGTGGGTATAAAAGCAGATACTTCCGGCAGGACAAAGTATGAATTCGGTTATGATGGTTATAAAAAACAGCAAGGATTTTGGGATTTATCCGAAAGCGCCCAGCCTTATTTTCCATCCAAGACCGACCAAAATAAAACGGGAAGCGATAATTTAAATATTTTGGAGGTTCCGAATAACGGCGCAGATTCTTTTTGGTTTAAAGCCGAGGACATGATCCGCAGATTTAACGAAAATTACAACGGTGGAATCCTAGACAACATAAAGCAAGTGACTTATCTTTCTCACCCGCAGTGGTTTAACAAAAGCGAACAAGAGCGAATGGACAAAGTTTTAACTTACGTCGATGATTTCAAAAATGATACCGATGACGGCCCGGTTGTTTACGTAACCAGCAAAGACATATATACTGCCTGGTATACTGCCTGGGAGGGGCGATGAAAATTTTGCAAAACTTTATATTAACATTGTCAGAACCATTAACGCTTAAGTTTTGTTTTTTTGTGCTTATGGGCATTTTTATTGCCTATAATATCATTCTTATCATAAAGCATTTTAGGGGCTGGCGTGTGCCCGAAAAGTTTGTGGGGCAAAGATGGTATCAAAATATTTTTCACTATATTAAAAGAGCAGGCTGGGGATTTTTACATCATAAAATAATTTTTAATTTACTGCTTGTTGGTTCTGTCGGACTGGTGATTGCGGGATTTTATCTGCCGCTTCCTCATGTTATTTCTCCTTCTAATCCTTCCTTGGGGATCACTGAAATATCGGATAAAAATCCGTTAATTGTTAAATTTGACAGAAGAGTAGACAAAGAAAATTTAAAATATGATTTATTTCCGGCTATAGAAGGAAATTGGGAATTTACGTCCGGCGTTACGGATTCTGATCTTAAGTTTGTCCCAAAAAAGACGCCGGAAGCGGAAACCAGATATACCATTTCTCTAAAAGGAATAAAAAATATTTTCGGGCGTAAGAGTGAAAATTATCTTTTTAGCTTTCAGACACCGCCGGCGCCAAAAATAGTTTCGGTAAGTCCGAGTGACGGTGACCAAGGGGTGTTGCCGAATCAGGAAATTATAGTCACTACCGACTTTCCCCATTTGTATACTGCCAAATTTACTTTTGATATTGAGCCGCCTGTAGAGCTGGATGTTAATAATTTAGACGGTGTTAAATATTTATTTAAAGCCAAGGATAATTTTAAAAAGGGAACGGAATATAGTTTAAAAATATCAAGGATACTTACGACCTATAGCTACGAAACAAAAAAGACGGAAAATTTGGGAGAAGCAGAAGAGCTTTGGGCCGGTAAATTTAAAATTATTGAGGCCCCCGGTATAAAATCTTATACGCCCAATGGTTATGGAGCGCTAACGGATGCTTCAATAAGGATAGAATTTAGACAAGATATGAGTCAGGAAGAAACGGCCGCAGCTTTTTCCACGGATCCAAAAATTGACGGTGATACTTCCTGGGAAAGCGCAAGGATGTTAGTTTTTAAGCCGAAAAGTCCTTTGAGTAAAAATACTAAGTACACGGTTGGTGTCTCCAAGTCGGCAAAAGCGGCAGATGACAGTAATTTCGAGGAAGCATTTTCCTATAGCTTTACCACTATCGGCCACGTTGCGGTTTCCGGCTTTTATCCGGGAAATGGGGCTCGAAATGTCGATTTAAATAGTCGGATTAATGTTACTTTTAATCAGGCAGTTGACCATGAAAGCGCGCAGGACAAATTTAGTATTTCGCCAACCGTTGAAGGCAGTTTTAGCTGGAATGGAAATACCATGGTTTTTGCTCCATCCGGTTTTGGGTACGGTAAAAGCTACGCAATAAACATTGCATCGGGTGTCAAAACAATTAACGGTCTTGATTCTGTTAAAGGCTTTTCTTCCGGTTTCACAACAAGGCTGCAATCTGTCATGCTAAATATTCCTTCATGGAGGCAGACCTATATGTATACTTGTATGGCGGCAGCTTCCAGGCAGGCCTTGGCTTATAGGGGAATTACGGTGTCGGAATTGCACATTGTTGATTTAATGGGCTACGATCGCACACCTTGGTCCGGAACATGGAGAGATTCAAACGCTGTTTGGGGGGATCCGAATGTAGGTTATATTGGTGATATTGACGGCAAATCGGCACCGGGCTGGGGATACGGATCGCATTGGGATCCGGTGGTAAAGGCCTTGTCTAATTATCGCCCCGTTGAGCTTAAACGGAACTGGTCGGTTCAGGGAATTGCTCAGGAGCTCGCAAGCGGTAATCCGGTAATTGTTTGGTGGGTAAATGGTGTTTGGCCGGCTTACGAACTGTATTGGAAAAATAATGGCAAATCAATAAGAGCAGTCAATTCGGTGCACGTTCAGGTGGTAAAAGGGTTTACGGGTACGGTTGACAACCCCACTTCTTTTACCGTTAATGATTCCGGTTACGGTTATCCGGCAAGAACTTACGACGTAGGAACCTTCCAGGCAAAATGGGGATGGTTTAGCAATACTGGGATAGTGGTTAAATAAGAAGAAAGAATTTTGAATTTTGAACTTGGATGGTTGAATTGGAATGGAGAATCTAGAATAGCGGGAAAACCCCCAAATTTAAAAATACCTAAATTTCATATTCCATATTCTGTTTCCTGGTTCCTGGTTCCTGGTTACTGTTTCTTGTTTACTGCTTCTTGTTTTTTGTTTATTATATTAACATGGGCATATTAACCAATCCCCAGATCCAAAACAAAAAAAATCAAAAAGGTTCTATTCTTTTATATTCCCTAATTATCTCCATGATTGTTTTATCAATCGGTCTTTCTATTGCTCAAATAGTGCTAACAGAAATTAAGGCCTCCGGCGATGCCACTAGTTCCCAGCAAGCTTACTTAGCGGCGGAAACGGGAATGGAAGAGGTAGCGCTTCTTTTGAAGAGTGGCAACCCTATTCCCACAGGCGAAATAGTTTTGGCCGGTGGTGGAAAATATTATGCTTCTTCTGGCAATGTATTTAAAAACAACATATGTTATCAACGATTAACAGTAAAGGGCGGGCACGGAGGCATTGTCAGGGAAATAATAAAAGATGATCCCACGGAGATCGATATTGTGATTACCGGTACTGTTATAATTAAAGATTTATATGAATTATCTAGTGTTTCCGGTGTTACTATATGCGGCCAGGCAAATAAAGGTCTTGGGAATGGCGCTGGCACTTATAATCCTGATAGTGCCGATGGTACGGGTTATCCAGTAGCCAAAAATATAACCATAAAGTCAACCGGTAATTTAACAACCACTGATCCCTCGGGTTTAAATCCTGGTCAAAAGCTTAGACTTGAGGCTAAAAACACCTTAACTATTGAAGACGGTGGCAAGATTGATGCTACGGGTAAGGGGTATCGTGGTGGATTTGGGCATTGTAGTAGCGCTATTGCCGGAGATTGTAACGGCAAGGGGCCGGGCGGCGGCATTGGAAATCAATATGGTTGGGGCGGCGGGGTTATAATAATTCGGGTTGCTAATTTGGATATTAAAGGCACAAACCCGGCTTTTCCGGCTATAATTTCAAATGGGATTAATGGTTCTAATGCTGTTTATGGCGCAGGTGGCGGCGGATCGGGTGGTTCAATTTACATAATAAGTCAAAGCGATATTGTAAGAGCGAATTTAATTACAGCAAACGGTGGTGGACGTGGCAGGGGTTGTAATAGTGGTGGTGGTGGCGGCGGCGGCGGCGGGAGGATAAAAATTAAAGCACCTAATTCTGCCAGTTTAGTCCCCCTCCCCACACTTGATGGCGGCTTGGACAATAACGACGGTTACTCTTGCAATTATAGGCCCGCTAGCCCCGGCAATCCAGGTGTATATACCCCAGAAAGCCCGTAATAGGACGGGAGTTAAAGATGGAGTATAAATAATATAAAGCTTGCTTTAATATTTAAAGAGAACCGCACACACCCGGTGTGTGCTGAATAGACACATCGGGATAATAGGAGGGAGTTCTTCACCCTACGTATGACAGGCTTTTAAGCACGGATTAGCTATTTTTATAACCAGCAGGGGCCAGAAAAACGGGGTGAGGCGGGAGTTAAAGATGGAGTATAAAAGCTTGTTCTAATATTTAAGCGCATATACTACCATCTCTAATTCCGGAAATTCTTTGATGATTTCATAATTTTTTAAAATATATGTTTGTAACTCTTTGGCGTAGGCAAAATCCTTGTTTTTAGTCCAAACAATGATTGTTTTTGGATTTTCTTTCAGATAGTTTAGAGTTTTTTCCTCTCCATTTTCGCTGTCGGTAATTTCCGTTAAATAAAGATATTTGTTAACCGGATTTTTGCCGGTTAAAAAGTAAAATGAAACAAATTGATTTTCGGCAATCATTTGTTTCTCGGGCAGATTCTTTAAGAAGATGGTCGCCGCTTTTTCTTCTTTTAATTTTTTAATGTTAAAATTTGTGTCTTTAAAAAACCAAATCGAGGCAATAAATAGAGATAAGGCGGTTATAACTAAAAACAGATTAAAAATCTTTTTTTCATTATAAATTTTAGTTATGGCAAATGCGGCCGGTATTATGGCGAAAGGAATTATCTGTATCCAATAGTGAGGATAATGTCTGGTTAAAAAGAGCAGAGTAGGTGCAAAAAACATGGCGTAAAAAATAGTTAGTTTTCCTTCCCTTATTTTTTTCGTAAAGGACAGGATAAATAAAAACCAAAGAGGAAGTGTTTGTAAAAAAGTGAATGATAGTTTTTTAACCACGTAAAATAATGGTTCTTTCGGATAGGCGGTAAAGTTTAAAACATAGGCTTGGTTAAAAAATGAAGACAAAATATCTATTTTGGCAAAATAAAGTATAAGCGCTAGAAGAGACGCTAAAAAGCCGGCCGAAAAGTCCAAAAAGGAACGCTTGTCTTTTTTAAAATAAAAAAAAGCAAGAACTGCAATATTGACAATAAAAGTTTGTTTGAATAGAAAGGCGATACAAGCCAACAACCCGGACAAAAATGGAGCGTATGTTAAAATATTATTTAAAAACAAATAAAGGCTTAAGAGTAAAAAAAAGATTCCAAATGGCTCGGTTATTAGAAAGTTGCCTTCAAAAAAAGTAAAGGCAAGAAGCGACAAAAAAAGAGCGGGGTAAAAGGCTTTAGGGTTTATCTTGGAAGAAATTTTGGATATCAAAAAGATAGAGCATAAATTTGTTATAAGTAGGAAAATTTTAAGAGAAAGGGCACTTGTTGAAATTTTTAAAAAAACGGCAAACAGATAATAAATGGCCGGATTTTTATGGTCGAAATAATTAAGGTAAGGTAATTGACCGTTATTTAAGCCACTGGCAATCTTTAAAAAAACACCCTCATCTTGCATTAAAGGTTTTAAAAATGACAATAAAAAAAGACCGGACGTAAATACTCCAAAAAATATAAAGACAATATAGGGCAGTCTTTTTCGGTTCTTTGTCATGTAGTCATTTTAAGGGCTTTTTACAAAGTTTTTAATAACTTTTTCCGGTTTGAAGATAGCGGTTAATTCACTTTCAATTTTTTCCGGATCGTACGGTTGACAGGAGAAAACGTCAATTAGAAGTTGCTTAGTCTCTGTAAAAGAGTGCAAGCTAATATGGGATGTCTCGATAACCACAAAGCCTGTTATGCCGGGATAATAATCTCCCTTCATAAGATATGGCATCGTTAATTTTTTCATGCCGATTTTTTCCGGCAACTCATTAAGTAGGTCATAAAAAATATCCATGTCTGCAAGCGTATTTTCATTGCAACCATGGAAGTCCAGGGTAAGATGATATCTTTTTACATTCTTCATTGCTTCTCTAAGGCCTCCTTTTTTGGTTAATGCTAATTTTTCAATAGACATAATAGTACTTTTTCGGAGAAAATTCAAGGATTAATTTCTAGCCCACGTGCACTTTTACAAACTCCTCATAAAATTGTTAAAAATTGACCTTAGATTTGTCATTCCAAACTCGATTTGGAATCCATACCCTCTGGATTCCCATAAAGAAAAGTGCACGTGGGTCAATTAATTTCTTAGAGACCTCCCGCAATTCCTTAAAGAATGTGGCTATTTGAATATTTTTGGATAATAAATATGCATGGCTTCTTTGGCTTCTTGAAGAGTTTTTAGGGTAATTTCATTGGCTTTTTCGGTGCCGCGGACCAAAATATTCTTTACTTCTGCTTCGGTTACGCTTGCTCTTCTTTCTTGCATTACAGTCAGCTTTTTTATTATTTCTTCGGCTAGGGCATCTTTAAAATCACTATAGCTTGCATCTTTAAATTCTTTTTCAATTTTTTGATAATTATCGCCGTTCATAAAAGAATAAATGGTCATAAGATTCGAAATTGCCGGTTTTCCGGCGGCATCAAATTTTATTTCCTTACCGGAATCCGTGACGGCTTTTTTAAGTTTTTTCCTTATTTCGTCCGGGGAATCGGAAAGCATGATGGTGTTTCCTAAAGACTTACTCATTTTGGCGTTGCCGTCTAGCCCCAAAACCCTAGGAGCGATAGACAAAAGGGCTTTAGGAATCGGAAAAATTTCTTTAAATTCTTTATTAAAAGATCTGGCAATTTCCCTGGTTTGTTCAAGATGGGGAAGTTGATCTTCGCCCACCGGAACTAAATTGGCTTTAAATCCTGCAAACATTGCAACAGACATGTTGCTTTCTTCTATACCGGCGCTGCGCAGTTCATCTTTAACGGTAGGGTTTCTCTTAACTCTTGCTATAGAGACAAGGCTAGAAAACATTTGGTATAGCTCGGATAAGGCAATAACTTTTGATTGCACAAAAATTGTAACTTTATTTGGATCCAGGCCGACTGCCAAATAGTCTTTGACAATTTCCAGAATGTTATCCTCAATTTTATCGTATTCCTTGCGGTCGGTCATGTACTGAAAATCGGCAATAATAATAAAAGTGTCATATTCGTCTTGAAGTTTGACCCTATTATCCAGCGTGCCAATTAAATGGCCAATATGTAATTTGCCGGTTGGACGTTCGCCGGTTAGAATTCTTTTCATTGTTTGCTCCCTATTTTCTTTGATTATACATCATTTTTTGTTAAATTAAAGTTGCTTGAATTGCAAAATTATTTAATGTTGTGTATTATTAGCATGTTAAGAGGTAGGTATGAAGAAAAAATACCTCATACGGTCTGTAAAAATTCAGTCGTCACATAAAAAAAATGCCCCCGGTTTTGCTTACGCTTACGAATACCACCCCGAATTGGAGTCGGAAAAGGATAGCGGTAGCATCTTCGGTGTTATTGAAATTGTCGGGAATGCCGAAAGTTCGAAAGACATTGCCGAACTTATTCTAACGACACTAAAAGAGGCCTATTACGATAACTCCAAAAAAGAAATTCTAGCCAAATTTGAAGGTGCTTTGGGCAGCGTTAATGAGGCCTTGGTTGCAGCGGCTGAAGACGGGAAAATTGCCTGGCTTGGCAAACTTCATGCAGTAATCGCCGTTTTAAAGGATAGCGAACTTCATATTACACAGGTGGGTTCGGCTGAAGGTTATTTGCTTCGAAAAAAAGCCCTGACGCAAATAACAGAAGATCTTTCCCCGAAGGGCATGTCTCATCCGTTAAAAACTTTTGTCAATATCGCTTCCGGGCAGGTAGATAAGGGCGACAAAATTGTTTTCTTTACCCCAAGTCTTATTTTCAATATTTCCAAAGAAGAAATAAAAAGGGAATTAACGAATTATGCCAGTCCTGTGGCTTTCAATAAATTTTATCATGTTTTAGAAGACCTAAGGGTTCCAAACAGATTGTCTTTTATGGCCTTAGACATTATTGATCCTGAGGCTTTGGCAAATGACACATCCGATTATCCCGACGAGTATTGGCTGGATGAAGCCAAAAACGTTTCAGATAATTTTATTAATCAGGCATCACCGTTAATTGAAAAAGCGGCCGAAAGGTCTAAAGATGTTTTGGTTAAAGGTAAGAGCATAGGGGAAAAGCTGTTGCCCTATAAAAATTTGGCTGCTAAACATATATCAAAAATATTTTCTGCAATTAAATCTAAAGCAAATAAAGTGAAAAAGCCATCTAGGCGGCCGACCAAAAACATTCATCCATATAGGGCAAGAGGTACTAAAATTAAGCACGATATTTCTTTCAAGCGTTTTATGCCGGGGCTTAAATATATAAAAAAAGGTTACAAAATGGGCGTTATTGCCTTATCTCTTGTAGTGGTGTTGTTTGTCGGGGTAAAGCTTGCGGGAAACAAAAAAACCGATGATAATTTGCAAAAAATCGAGACCTATAATCAATATTTAAAGGATGCTTCGGTTTTGCAAACCGATGCTGTTTATAAAATTGCGGCGAACCAAAAAGATGATGCCAAAAAAGATTTAGATAAAGCTAAAGATTTGGTGCTGCAGGTGGAAAATTCTAAATTCAAAGATGATTTAAAAGACAGTATCGCCACATTAAAAAGGAACATTTTAGAAACCTATGACCAGCTTGAAGGCATAATTAAAACGGATCCCGCGAAAGTAGTAGAATTAGAGAAAAGTTTTGATAAGTTTATTTATGCTTCTAAGGGATTTAATTTATTCTCGAAAGATGGTTACGCCAAAGTTGACTTGGAGGGAAAAAATTACAAATTGGTAGAGAATGTAGCAACCGATGTTTTGGCTGGCGATGTTTTAGAAGACGGTACGTTTATTTTCCTCTCCGGCGAGCCAATGGTTTATTCGGCAACCAGCCTGGAAGTTAAAAGGCAAACTTTGTCGGTTGGAGATTGGTATAAAGCAAAAGATTTGGTAGCTTTTTATAATAAGATATTTATCTTGGATGATGACGGAAAAATACATAGGCACGAGCGCACTATTGAGGGTTTTACCAAAGCATCTTTATATTATGAAGATACTTTACTTCAAGATGCTGTTGGTCTTGCCGTAGACAGTTCGATATATGTTTTGAATAAAGACGGCAGTGTAATTAAACTTGGAAGCGGCAAAAAACAGGATTTTGCCTTAAAAAACAGTCCAATTCTCGGAGAACCCAGCTTAATTTATGCTTCTCAAGGTACCGGCGAGTTATATATCTTTGATAATAAAAACGCCAAATTAGCAGTGTTTGATAAGACAACCGGAGAATTTAAAAAATTACTTTCTTCAGATAAGTTTAACGGCCTTACTTCTATTACGGCTGATAGCAGCGGAAATGTTTATTTTCTAGCCGGAAAGTCCATTTATAAATTACCAAACTAGATATTCATTATTACCTTTTTAAATTAGTCGAATTGCCATATAATATCACTGTGGATATTAGTCAATCTATTTTGGATTTGTCTCATTTAAATAAAGAGCAAAAGGAAGCGGTTCTTCATGATAAGGGCTGCCGGAGCGGGAAACGGCAAAACAAGCGTCATTACAAATAGAATCGCCTACCTAATTTCTAATAAAAAAGCAAAACCGGAGGAAATTTTGGCGCTTACCTTTACCGACAAGGCGGCTGCTGAGATGGAAGAAAGGGTAGATAAATTAGTGCCTTACGGTTTCGTGGATACCTGGATTTTAACTTTTCATGCATTTGGCGACCGCATTATTAGGGAAAACGCTTTAGATTTAGGCCTTCCCTCAAATTATAAAATACTTTCTAAACCCGAGCAGATTGTTTTTGTTGAGGATAATTTAGAGGCTTTCGATTTAAAATATTATGCTCCGCTTTCAAACCCCACAAAACACATAGAGGCTTTAATATCCCATTTTTCCAAATTAAAGGATGAAATGGTGGAGCCGGAAATTTACATTAGTCTGTGTCAAAAAAAATTGATTGAAGAAAAAGACGATGAGGGGAAAAAAGAATGGGAGAAACAGCTTGAGTTGGCCTCTTCTTATCAAAGATATCAGGAATTAATGGGACAAAATGGCTTCTTGGATTTTGGCGACCAAATTAATATTTGTTTAAAACTACTCAAAAACAATAAACATATCTTAAAGAAATATCAAACACAATTTAAATATATTTTGGTAGACGAATTTCAAGATACAAACATGGCGCAAAACGAACTGGTAAAGATTTTAGCTGGCGAAAATGGAAATATAACGGTTGTTGGGGATGACAATCAGAGCATTTATAAATTTAGGGGAGCGGCAATTTCTAATATTTTGGATTTTAAACAAAGCTATTTGGGAACAAAAGAAATTGTGCTTACCAAAAATTACAGGTCCACCCAGGAAATTTTGGATGCATCGTATAGGCTCATTAAGCACAACGATCCGAATAGTCTAGAATTTAAATTAAAGATTAATAAGAAACTTATTGCATTGTCGCATGGCCTAAAACCGGTGCATATTCATTGTGATAAGTTGACCTCGGAAGCAGATAAAGTTGCAAGCATAATAAAAGAAAAGATAACAAGCGGCAAATGCAGCTTTAAAGATTTTGCCATTTTGGTTAGAAAAAATTCCGCGGCCCAAAGTTTTATGCGGTCTCTTGCTTATTACGGTATTCCATATAAGTTTGACGGTTCGACAGGTCTTTATAGCAGGCCCGAAATTAGGTTGCTTATAAATTTTACAAAAATAATTACCGACCCCAAAGACTCTATTTCCTTATTTCATCTTGCGTCCTCAGAGGTTTACAATATTTCGGTTTCCGACCTTTCGTATTTAAATACCTTCGCTGCCGGAAAGAAAAGGACTCTAGAATGGGCAATGAAAAATTGCGCTGAAATTGAGGAATTAAAGGACAATTTATTTGCCGCGCCCCAAGAGAAAACTAAAGAAATGCTTGCCGACCTCGACAAATACAGAGAGATGTCTAAGACAGATACGGCAGGCCAGCTTATGTATTCATTTTTAAAAGATAGCGGCTATTTGTCATCCCTAATTAGGGAAGCGGATAATGCTTTAAAAAGTGACGAAAAAGGTGGCAGCTTAGTTAAAATAGCCGAAGCGCAAGTTAAAATATCTAACATTGCAAAGTTTTTTGATCGAATTTCCCAGTTCGAACATGTAAGTCAAGACAAATCGATACTAAACTTCAAGCTGCATCTTTCGTCATTAATGGAGGCGGGGGAAGACCCATCTACGGCCGAGATAGATCCGGATTTGGAAGCGGTAAGCATCTTAACGGCGCATAAAGCTAAGGGGCTGGAATTTGAGGTTGTTTTTATTGCCAACTCGGTGGCCGGTTATTTCCCATCAACCAGGAGATCAGATCCGTTGGGAATTCCGAGCGAGCTGATTGGTGAAACTTTGCCGGAAGGCGATGAAAAAGAAATTCATTTGGAAGAGGAGAGAAGACTCTTTTATGTGGCTATGACCAGAGCCAAAAAAGAACTTTATCTAACTTCGGCGGAGGATTATGGCGGCCAGAGAGCAAGAAAAATATCGCCGTTTGTTTTAGAGGCATTAGATTTGCCAGCGGTTAACATGGAAAAAGTGAAACTGTCCGGAATTGAAGTTATAAAAAAATTTGAAAAGGGCAGTGGGGAAGTGCCCTTACCTAAAAAATTTTATGTTCAGGGAAAACTTACTTTAAGCCCTCATCAAGTTGACGATTATTTGTCATGTCCAAAGAAATTTGAATTTATTCATGTATTAAGAGTTCCGGTTAAAACGTTTCATGCAGTTGTTTATGGCAGTGCAATCCATAAAGCTGTTGAGGATTATTTCTCGCGGAAGAAAGGCGGTTTTCCGGTAAAAGTGGAAGATTTACATAATGCCTTTGAATCAAATTGGCTAGATGAAGGATTTATTACGAGGGAACATGAAGAAAAAAGATTTTTGACCGGCAAGAAAGCTTTAGAAAATTTTTACCAAAGAGAAGAGAAATTGCAGAGGTTCCCGTCTAGGATTGAGGAATGGTTTCTAGTAGATTTGCCCGATTTAGACGTAAAAATTAGAGGCCGCTACGATGCCATCTATGAAGATGGTGGTTTTGTGGAAATTAAAGACTTTAAGACTTCTAATGTTGAGAACAAGGAAAAGGCTGACGATAAGGCTAAAAAGAACAGGCAATTGTCAATTTACGCGCTTTCCTATTTGCATACCAAAAATAAACTTCCCGATAAACTAACCCTGGATTTTATTGATGTTGGTTTAATTGGGGAGTCCGAGCGAAGCGAGAAAGATATAAATAAAGTAGTGTCCGAAATTAAGACGGTTGCAGATGGGATAAAAGGATGTGATTATAAAGCTAGTCCTGGGTTTGGTGAGTGCGGATGGTGCGCCTTTACCGAAATATGCCCTTATACGATAAACGATATTTGAGATTTGATTTTGCTTGCTTTAAATTTTTAATGCCCCAACTCGATGTCATTCCGGAAATTCATTTAGAAAATACAATCAGTTGATCCGGCCATACGGCTCGTCCAGACGAATCCGTAGGGACATGAGAATCTATAAAGATTATCGAAGAATTTATTGATGATTAAAGTTTTCTTCAATCAATAAAAGTAACTTACTTTTCGTCTCGTTGAAATAATCTTCAGCAAAGTAAAGTTTATGGGGCTCGGTGGTTTTTTGTTTCCAATACTTTAAGATTAAATAAAAATTTACTATTTCCATTAAATTTTTTACGTCTTCTTCGGAAATGTTTGATAATAATTCAGGGGTTTTAAATTGGTCAACTGAATTATAAAAATCCAGAGACTTAATATTATATGCGGGCAATCGTCTTTCTATGGCGCCGGAACCAAATTGTTCTGTAAGAAAATATCCCAAAAAATACAGATATACTCTTGCTTCTTCAACTTTTATGAAGCATAAATTTAGTTCTTCGTGCCCCAAGTCTTTGGTGGTAAGCATGTTAACAAAATCTAAAATATTTAAATATCTGTAGTATAATTCTGAAATTAGTTGATTTAATCTGATCCAATCAAAAAGATAAGTTGCTTGCATTATCTTTGCCAAAAGGTCGTTGGTTATTTGTTTTTTTCTCATTGCAAACTCTTTTTTTTAAAAAAACGCGCTTTTTTAGCGCGCTGTTTTGGGACTATTCAGGATATGTTGAATGTGGTTAATCTCTTCCGGTCTGAAAAGTTCTATTTTTCTCTCGAGTAAATGCGGCATGTAAGGACTGTCCGCGCAAAGATATCCGCAGCCAATTACTTGATGAATTACAAAGCCGTCAAGCTCGCGGCATCTTTTAAACGCCTTCCAATTACACTCATTGTCGGTTAGGGTGAGGAAGGCCACTTCGATTAGAGGGCTGCTAGTAACGATACATTTATTTTCTCTTAGACTTTCGAATGGGCCCAGCCTTTTTCCAAGCGGTAAAAAAATGTCTTCATAATGATTGGACTCAACAATAGCCTTGGTAAACGATCTTTCCCAAGGATGATCCACTTTTTGCGCCATCATTTCTTCCAGGGTATTCTGGATAATTCGAATGTAGCAAGGATCATCGGGTGGGTTTAGGTCTTCATTTCTCTCGATTATTTTTAAACCCAGAGCTTCGGCAGTTTGGATATGTCGTCCCAGAGTGCCGGCCATCGCTTTTTTCGGAAAATTGTCAACAATTTTTTCCTTAAGGCTTCGGCAAGCTGTCCGGCCATCCTCAGTTAATAAATCATTTTCATGCTTGGCATGTCTCAAGACCAGAATATCCACTTCATGTACATCATCAAAACCAGAATATTTTTGGTCACGCATCTTTTAACCCCTTTCTTACAAATTTGGAAAGTACATTTGATTACATATTACCATTTAAAAAGTGCTTTTTTATACTTTCAGTTGTGCGACATAATCTTTTTAGCGGCTTAAAGCACAAAAACAAGTAAAAGATTTTTTAATATTCTTCCATAAAATAGAAATTCAAGTCAAGATTTATATAAAAATTAATGGCTTCAAGGATGAGTGTGCTGCTTCCTAATTTTTATAATTCGAGATTGTCCACAAAACTCCCTAAAGCGTCATTTAATGGCCTCATGCACCCTATTTTGAATAAAAGCGGGAGTTTTGATACAATGCTTATGAACAATACAAATATGGTCTAAGGGGGGTTTTGTTTAAAGTGGAAGGAGTTTTATAAATGAAAAAAGGTGTAGATTATACGGGTGTCGGCGTATGTACTGTAATTGTAAATAATAATGGTGAAATTTTCTTAGGTAAAAGAGGTCGGGATTCTCGAAATCAAATTGGTTTTTGGTCGATTCCGGGCGGCGGAGTTCGATTTGGTGAAAAATTGGCTGAGGCTATAACAAGAGAAGTTAAAGAAGAACATGATATAAGTATAGAGTTGTTAGAACAGTTGCCGGCCATTGATCATTTAATTCTATCCGAGAAACAGCATTGGGTTACGACCCCATTTGTGGCTAAAATTAAGAATGGTCAAACGCCAAAGATAATGGAGCAAAATAAATGTGATGAAATTGGATGGTTTACTTTAAACAACTTACCTAAACCTCATGGTGACGCTAGCGCAAACGCCATTAAAAATTATAAAAAGTACTATCTAAAAAATAATTAAGTTGATCTTTCTCCAATCTCTAGTATTCGCCGAATCTTCATTGCTTATAAGCCCGCGCCCGCGTTTTTAGGTAGTTTTGTTATGAAAAAAAGAAGGAAAAATAAGGGAAAATAAGGATTGACAATGAGGAATTGCGGGAAAGGTTGTTTGGGGCATTTTTGCTTGATTGTTTGTTTTAGATAGAGAAAGTGATAGAGTAGGAATATGTTAATTCCAACACATTTATTTGTTACCACATGCGTAGCTTTTGAACTGCACTTAACGGGCACCGAACTGATTACCGCATATATTTTCGGCGTACTGATAGACTTGGATCATCTTACAAAGATAAAAAGACTCAGGGAAAAAGATTTTTGGTTAGCTAAAGGAAAGTTTTGCGATCACACATGGCTTCATGAACCTCTAGGACTAATTGTTGTTATTCTGATATCGATAATTATACAAAGTAAAATTCCAGTTATTTTTTATTCGATCCATTTTTTTATGGATCATTTTCTTCTTAAGGCAAAAAGCATGCCGTTCCTACCATTTAGGCAGAAAGTATATTCTTGGGGTTTTATTCCTTCGGGATCAAAAGTGGAGTGGTTTTTAGCGCCCCTATTTATAATTATTTCGATTTATTTGGCATGGAATTTATTTTAAAAGTAAAACGCCGATGAAGCCGAGAAAAACGGCGATCAATTTTTTAACCAAATCATCCCTCTCCTTTAAAAAGATAAAGGCAAAAATAACTGTAAGTATTGTTGCCACTTGAGTTAGCGGTGATATTTGGGATGCCTTGGCGCCCAACGTAAGGGCTGCGTAGTAACATAAAATTGCTATTGATGTTAACATAGAAACAATTAAAATATTTAAAAATCGTTTACCCTTTAAATAAGTTTTCGTTGCGGCGATTTTTTTTGGATTTACGGCCGCCATAAATAATGCTGGAAATAAGAATGTTAAAGCACTATAGGTTGGAATATCAAACTTTCTAAGTATATATACATCGTTTAGAAAGGCAATACTAGCGATAGGAGCTGCTGCAAGAGCAAAAATTTCTTCTATTTTAAAGTTAAATTTGAAACCTTTGGCGGTTACGATAATGACACTTAAAATTATGAGAATTATACCTGCAAATTGCTCAAAAGTTACAGTTTCGTTTAAGAAAATGATAGCACCCAGAACTGTCCACAGAATTCCGGTTTGAAAAAGGATGGTAAATTTTGAAGCTTCAATTTTTTTTAGCGAATTAAGGCGAAAATAATTAAACAAATAGTAAGAGACAACCATGAGTAAAATATTTGGTAGGTAATTTTTTAATTCTGACGCATCAAATCCGCTGATTAAAGCATATATTAAAATAATAAAACCGGCGGTAAATTGAAAAACAATTGAGTAAGCGATTGGATCAGAGTCCTTGTCTTTTAGAGCAAGCCTGTGCCAAATAGTAATGGCAGTGGAGGCCGAGACACCAATTAAAATGAAAAATATCCAGTTCATTCGTACGCTTTTTCCAGGGTAATTTTTTTATTCATTAATTAAATTTCTTCCGGTCATTTCTTCCGGTTTTTTTAAATCCATTAATTTAAGTAATGTTGGAGCTAAATCTGCAAGGCAACCATTTTCTTTTAAGGTGGCGTCTTTGTATTTATCGCTGATTAAAATTAGGGGTACAGGATTAGTGGTGTGGGCTGTATGAGGTTGACCTGTTTCGTAATCTATCATTTGTTCGGCATTTCCGTGGTCTGCCGTAATTAGCGCTTGGCCGCCATTTTCTAGTATTTTTTCAATAATTACGCCTAGACAATTATCAACAGTTTCTACAGCTTTAACGGCAGCGGGAATAATACCGGAGTGGCCGACCATATCGCAGTTAGCAAAATTTAAAATTATGATGTCTAAAATTCCGGAATCAATCCGTTTTAATGCTTCGGCCGTAACTTCATAAGCGCTCATTTCCGGTTTTAGATCGTAGGTGGCAACTTTGGGAGAAGCTATTAATGCCCTGTCCTCACCTTCAAAAACTTTTTCCCTGCCGCCGGAAAAAAAATAAGTGACGTGAGCATATTTTTCAGTTTCGGCAATTCTTAACTGTTTTTTGCCAAGTTTTGATAAATATTCGCCTAAAGTGTTAATGATTTCCTTATCTTCATAAGCAATATGAACGTTTTTTAACGTTTCATCGTAATTAGTCATTGTTATAAAATTGGTTTTAAAATAACCGCTTGGCCTATTTATTTCGGAAAAATCATTTTCCGTAAGTGTTCTGGTTAATTGTCTCGCCCTGTCCGGCCTAAAATTAAAAAAAATAACCGAATCATTTTCTTTTATGGTGGCTACCGGTTCATCATTTTCCACCATAACGGTTGGCAGGACAAATTCATCATTGATGTCTTGGAGGTAGGATTTTTCTATAGCTTCGATGGCATCTGTTTCCCGATTTCCTTCACCTAAGAGTAAGGCGTCGTAGGATTTTTGAATTCTTTCCCATCTTTTATCTCTATCCATGGCGTAATATCTGCCGGAGATCGAGGCAATTTTACCTATTCCTAATTCTTGCATCTTTTGTTGAAGCTCTTTTACATAGCCGGCGCCGCTAGTCGGGGGAGTATCTCTGCCATCCAAAAAGCAGTGGACGAAAACTTTGGATAGCCTTTTGTCTTTTGCCATTTTTAAAAGGGCATAAAGGTGAGAGTTATGACTATGGACTCCGCCATCAGAAACCAGCCCCATTAAATGAAGGGCTGAATTATTTTTTGTTGCTTCATCCATGGCTTTATTTAAAACAGGATTGTTATAAAACTTACCATTTTCGATAGCCTTGGAAATTCTTAGCAAGTTTTGATAAACAACTCTACCGGCGCCAATGTTTAAATGGCCAACCTCGGAATTGCCCATTTGGTTTTTTGGAAGGCCGACATATTCGCCGCTCCCCATAATTTTGGTATGAGGATAAGTATTCCAATACTTATCAAAATTTGGCTTTTTGGCCATAAAAACGGCATTGCCTCCTTCTTTGTCATTTAGGCCAAAGCCATCTAAGATTATTAATGCGATTAATTTTTTCATACCCTAGTATTCTAGCATTAATAGATTGTTTTAAAAATAAAAAAAGAGTTTACATTTTTTTTGACAAATATTAATGCTTCATTTAGTATTGATTTATGTGATGGTTAAAAAAGCGCTAATTGCGCTGATTTGTGGTTAGCAAGGATAATAATATTTATGGGTGTTAGAATAAAAATGGATAAGCCGAAAGTAATCAACTGGTTTCTCACGGGTAAATGCAACCTAAATTGCCAGTTTTGTTATGGGAAATTTAATGAAGACTGCTTAACTTTGGAAAAAAATAAAAAGATTGTAGATAAGATTCTTCAAGTATAGCTGCCATTTCTTCGGGAGTCTTGGCAACAAACTCCTTGTCACCTTGTCCTTGCATAGTTTCTTCATTTGCCATGAAAACCTCCCAATTTTAATATAAGGGTAGTATAAATTATATTTTAACGATAAATCAAGAACTAAATGTGTAACTGCTCACAACCCTGCGTCTTTGCGAGTGAAACGAAGCAATCTCCTCTGCTTGAAACAAGATTGCCGCACTCTCCGGCGGCTGCCGGATCGTTCATTTGCAGATTTAAGGGTATTGGTACAATTTTTAGAAAGTCTGTGTGTGAGGGATGGGGTCGATTTTCGTGAGTTCTTCCATTGTGTTAAAATAGAGATATGACAAAATTTAGTGAAATTAAGCCTGCACTTGAAGATTTCTCTTTTTCTAAAAACATCAGCTTTCCCAAAACTCCACTTTTATATTTTGAAGCAGCTTGCAGCTGCCATATTAATAATCCAGGTCAAGAATTTCTGGAGTTATCGAATTATCCCAACTTTATTGTTCTCCAAATTGATATTTATGAATCATGGCAGGACAAGTCTAAGAGGCCCGTCATTTCTGATCCTGGAATTATCCAAAGAATTATCGATGCAGCTTACGTGGAAATCAACCAAAACACCGAGTACCTTAAAAACCTTACGAGAATCCATAATCTTGGAGATTATGAAATTATTGATTATTTAGCCAAAACCAATGTTTTGACTAAAAATATCTATGACTATTTTCTTTATTTGTCAGATGAATGCTTTGCTACTGAAGATCCTTATTTTATCACTAAATTACCGCAAATTCGGGAAAATATTTCTTATGGTTATCTTGATCTCTTGTGGCAAGTTCACGAGCACATCTTGAATTTATTAGAAAAACAAAAGGGTTTGAGCCGCCAGCTTTCTGATCAAATGCTGATTTCGGAAATTATTGATTTTGTAAGAATGGGCGAGCTCCCCCGAAATCTAACAGCAAATCGACCAGTCGCTTTTATTTCTGTAGGTGAGGATCTTAAAATATTGTTTAATCAAGAAGTTCTAAGGCTTCAAAGTTACCTTTTAAAGCAGGATCCAGATAGAAAAGAAATTGAGGAGTTTAAGGAAACCAAAATCTTGAAAGGTATGGCTGCTAGCCATGGTCAAGCTAAGGGCCAAGTTATCAGAATAGACATTGAAGATTTTGATAGTTACGAAAAAGCCCTTGGAGGCAAAGAAAACTTTATTTTGGTTGCACCTTCAACTAGGCCTGAAATTACACCTTATCTTAAAAGAGCTAAGGCAATTATCACTGATGAGGGTGGTGTCACTTGTCATGCCGCCATCGTTTCCAGAGAGCTCAATATCCCCAGTCTTGTAGGTACCAAAGTAGCCACCCAAGTTTTTGAAAATGGAGATTGGGTAGAATTAGATACCCGGAAGGGCATTGCAAGATTACTTAATTTTTAGTCAGCTTGAGAAGTGACAGGACCAATCTCATAAAGAAGCTAAATTTCTATAATTTAGGGAAACTGTAAAATAAAAAACGGTCTCAAAAAGCCATTTTAAACTGTTAGCCCTTCGGCAGGCTCAGGGCATAGTTCGACAAATAAAAAAGAAGCTCTATGCTTCTTTTTACATCTTATTCTCGTAGTCAATTCTGCCAATAGTGAGCTTGTCGAACTATGGCAGCCCCGGCGGCCCGTCTTCGCTAAAGCTACGAGCGGGTAAAGATTCTCACCCGGGTTCGAATTCAACCAGAAACAAACCAGGTCTCTGTTATCCACCTTGCGGTGAATTTCAGAGACCTGGTAGCCCCGGCGGGATTCGAACCCGCGATCTTCAGGATGAAAACCTGATATCCTAGGCCTCTAGACGACGGGGCCTCATTAGGTCAACAAACAAAAAACAATGAACAACCAGAAGAAACTGCTATATGTTCCTTATTTTTTGTTATTTGACTACAATAATTTAACAGATTATAGGCGTTTTGTAAACACACAATTTGATTTTTGATTTTTCACTGAACCAGCTTCGCTTCTTAAAAATAAATATTTTGCTTAATCGTCATTCCCGCAGAGACGGGAATCCAGAAGCTTGACTATTTGTTGCCTAAAATGATGGTAGACCTTAAAAAAGCGGCTATGGAGAAAATGGTCTGGCTTTACCTTTGCGATTGCCATATAAATGCTGTTATAAATCTTGCCAATCTTCTTGGGAGGTTACTAACCGAAGAAGAGCTTCATGGCGGCGCATATCCATGTAACCTTCCATATAACCTCAAGAGCTTATATGGAAGCCTTGCCTTTTGAAGTTTTTCTAGCAAACCTTAAAGAATGTCTAGAGACTCTGGTAAAAAAATGGGTTCTAATGGTTCGCAACTCAACAAGACGCTTGGTGGGTTGGGGGTGATTTTATTTTACTAGCTTCGCTTTAAACGTACACGCCGGCTAACGCCGGTGGTTTGTATGATAAAAAAAAGCGGTTTGAGTATCAAACCGCTTGTGGCATGTAATGCCTTTTAGGTCGCTTTTTCTAGTTTTGCTATTTCTTCCTCGATAATCTTTTTATCTAGTCTTTGGAACAGAGGTTTCGGTTCTTTGAAGGTACTCCCTGCCGGAAGTTCCTCGAAACGCCATTCAATGTTCGATACCTTGATTGTTTCGAGAAGCACTTGAGAAGATCTCGGGATAAAGGGTTGGGTAAGTATCCCAAGGCTACGGATTACTTGAGCACAGACCCATAGGGTAGTTGCTGCTGCCTCTTGACTAACCTTGATTTGTGACCAAGGAGCTTTTTTATCAACATATTGGTTGCCGAGGCGAGCGAGGCCTATGATTTCCTTAATGGCTGCTCTAAATTTTCCCTCAGAAATGAGCTGGCCAGCTGTCTTAAATGAATCTTTGGTAGCTTTGAGAATTTTCTTATCCTCTTCGTCGAAGTCGCCTGGAGTCGGTATTTTGTCACCAAAATTTTTGAAAATAAAGCTTAGGATTCGGTGAACAAAATTGCCATAGACGCCAACAAGATCGCCGTTGGTTCTCTCTAAGTATTCTTGCCAGGTAAAATCAGCATCTGAGGTCTCGGGTCCATTGTTGATAACATAGTATCGTAGAGTATCGGGATCGTAGTTCTCCAGGAAATTCGGTACCCACACTGCCCAATTTCTACTTGTGGAGAGTTGTTTGCGCTCCAAAGTTACATACTCAGTAGAAACAATTTGAGATGGCAGATTAAGGCCCCCTTTGGCCTTAAGAATGGCTGGCCATATTATGGTGTGGAAAGGAATATTATCCTTACCGTGAGCATAAATATTCTTGGCGCCATTTGTCCAGAAGGGAATCCAGGCGTCTGGATTATCTTGAGCATTAGCCCATTCGATGCTGGCAGAGACGTAGCCAATAACCGCTTCAAACCAAACGTAGATTCGTTTGTCATCATAGCCTTCTATTGGGATTTTGATGCCCCATTGGGTATCTCTGGTAATCGGTCTATCTTTGAGACCTTTCTTCAGAAGACCGCGGGTAAAGTTTGCAGCGTTTTGGCGCCATCCTTTTTGCTTGGGTACCCATTCCTTCAAAAAGTCTTCAAAGTGACTTAGTTTCAAGAAGAAATGTTCGCTTTCTCGAAACTCTGGAGTGGTGCCACAAATCTTGCATTGCGGGTTTAACAGCTCTGTCGTATCAAGCAGGGATCCGCATTCGTCACATTGGTCGCCTCTAGCTCCAGGTGTCTTGCACACCGGACAAATCCCTTCGACATATCGATCAGGTAAGAACCTTCGGCAGTTCGGGCAGTGTGGTAGGGTTTGAGATTTAGCATAGATCAGACCTTTATTATGGAGCGATAAGAAGAAATCTTGAACGACTTTCTCGTGATTATCTGTGGTTGTTTTTGTGTAGAGGTCGTAACTAAAACCCAATTCAGTAAAGTCGCGAACGAACTCGCGATGGTAACGATCTGCTATCTTGCTTGGTGGAACGCCTTCTTTTTCTGCACGAACGGCAATAGGTGTGCCGTGTTGATCCGAGCCGGAGACATAAAGAACGTCATTGCCAGATAGCCGGTAATAACGTGCTAGGATATCTCCTCCAATAAGGGCAGCAACATGACCAATGTGAAGAGAGCCATTTGCGTATGGCCAAGCTCCACCAATCAAAATTTTCTGTTTATCTGTCATTTTTATCGCCTCCAAATCTTTGAATATACATCTTATACCATAAAGCGGCCATTTTTTGAGCTCTGATTTTCAATGAACGTTAGATAATTGTAAGCTAAAATCCAGTTTTTGTCAACAAAATTGTGACTCAAAATTGTGGTCTCCCCGTATCAAATAATACGAAATCATTGAAAAATATGTATAAATATGTATAATTATATAAACATTTTTAACTTAGGTCTATGAAAAACGAAGATGAACTAAATAGTTTGGCCAGCGAATATTTTATCTCTAGCTCTAATCTTAATCAGTGTAGGGATATTTTGACTAGAGCAGTTGAAATTGGGTTAGATTTTAAAACAAAAGAAGATCATGGAAGCGCCGTGGTAAATTACAAGGGCCAGGATCAAATTATGAAAGACCTACTTGAGCCGGTTCCGGAGGAAGGTAAAAATCTAATTGATGTTATAGAAGAGTTTAAAGAGAAGATAATGAATGGCTCCGTGAACTTTAGTAGCGCACATTTTCTTGCTTTTCCTGATTGCGGCAATTCTTTAGCGGCTATGACTGGCCATATACTATATGGTATGCTAAATCAGAATTTGATCAATTCAATTCACACCTCCCCTACTGCCACTTTTGCAGAAATGTCGGTTATAAACTGGCTTAGGGAAATTGTCGGTTACAATATTACGATGAAACCTGAGGCTATAGCTGATGTTGGTGGTATTTGTGTAACTGGTGGCGTCTCAGCAAATATGGTTGGCTTGCTTCTGGCGCGGGAAAATAGGCTTCCTGGAACAATTAACACTGGTATTCAATGTGATTCTCGTAAAATAAAAGTCTTTATACCCAAAGGGATTGGACATTATTCAATTAAGGCTGCTTTGGGCTGGATGGGATTAGGCAAGGATAACGCTGTTGAGGTAGAAATTACACAAAACTTTACTATTGATCAGAATGATCTATTGAAAAAGATTAAATCATGTAATAGTGATGATATTCTCTTGGCTTTAGTGGCTTATACTGGGGATTCGAGGACAATGGCCGTTGATGACTTTGAGGGTCTATATAAAATTGCAAAACAATATGGAATGTGGTTTCATGTAGACGCTTGTCACGGTTTATCTTTGTGTTTTAGCGATAAGCTTAAAGGTAAGATAAAAGGCATAGAGCTCGCAGACTCATTAACTATAGATCCTCATAAGGTTTTGTTTGTTCCTTATACATTAAGTTTTGTTTTAGTTAAAGATCCAACAAAGTTTGAGCTCGTTTCTGGCATTGGTGATCTTATCACTAAGGAGCCCTATTCGTTTGGCCAAATTACACCACTATTTGGCAGCCGATCATTTGATAGCCTAAAGTTGTGGTTTCTAATTAAAAACCTCGGGAAAAAGAATATTGGTAAATTAATTGAGCAAAGACATGAAATGGTAAAATATTTTGCTTCTCTAATAAATGATAGAGAGGATTTTTATATGATGAATGAAGTTATAATTAATAGTGCTGCTTATATATATTTACCCAAAAAGTTTAAAGAACAGCTGGATGCTAATAAGCCCGATAAGAGTAAAAAAGACTGGATTGTTAAAAAAATTAATAAGCTTAATAAAAATATCCAATACAGAATGTTCCGGGAAGGCCAGTATTACGTACACACTTTTCAGTTAAATGATTTTCGTAATGTTTTGGGGGCTGGTCGTGATACCGTTTTTCAAATGCAAAGGTTGATGTTGGGAAATCCCCTAACCACACCAGCGGTGCTCCAAGATTTTATGGATTATTTGGAAAAAGTTGCTAAAGAGGAGGTAGCTAAAATTGAAGGAAGGGCTGCAATATAATACATCTTGGAGCGTTTATGAACAAATCTAAGGGAGTGACGGTTTGGCTTACGGGATTATCTGGCTCTGGCAAGACAACAATTGCAACAGAACTCGAGAGCCTTTTCAAGGAGAAGGGATTTAAGGTAGAGAAAATAGACGGTGATGTCTTAAGGGAAACGTTGTCTAAAGATTTGGGTTTTTCCAAAGAGGATAGAGATACAAATGTTGAGAGGTCAGCGTTTCTGGCAAAAACTCTAAACAATCATGGCGTAGTTGCAATCGTTTCACTTATATCCCCGTATCGAGAAAAAAGAGACTGGGCCAGAAATTATATAGAAAATTTTTTTGAGGTTTATGTAAATTGTCCCCTAGGAGCTTGTGAAGAAAGAGATGCCAAGGGGTTGTATATTAGGGCGCGAAAGGGAGAAATTCCAGATTTCACAGGAATTTCAGATAGGTATGAGGAACCAGTTAATCCAGAATTAACGCTTGATACGAAACTTCTAGAACCAAAGGAATGTGCTTTAAGGATAGTAAAAGCGTTAAAAATAATTTAAATGGCAGAGGAAAAATAAATGGAAATATTAGTCAGCTACTTTACTACTAAATTCGATCTCATGAAAGAGCATTGGGCCAAGCACTCGGCCCTTAAAGATAAAGAGGTGATGGGAACTAATAAGGCATTCGACCAAGACCTAGGAGGTTTAGTTAGAAGAATTGATTGGTCAACAAAAAAGGTTATTAGTGATTACGATATAAAAGTTCCAACTGGAATAACTAAAGGCTTTGGTAAGACATTTATTGTTTCTGAGGAGAACAAAATTCTTGTTTTTGCGAATGACTTTGAGCTCGAAGGAATAATTACTTCCCCATTACTTAATTGCACTCATAGTATTTCTGTTACTGATAAGGGCTTGCTTTGTGCATCAACTGGACTTGATGCTTTGGTTGAATTGGATTTAAACTCGAACATTCTTTTTGAATGGTTCGCAACTGAGAATGGATACGATACAGCGCCACAGGGTGTTAAGCGTGAGATCGATAAGAAAAAAGATCATCGAAATGTTACTTATACCACCCTCGAACAGACGACTCATGTTAACTCAGCTATTAAAGTTGGGGATTATTTATTGGCAACTTTTTTTCATCAAGGATATTTAGTGAAAATAAACACTTGGGATAGTTCTCATGAGGTTGTGCTACAGGGCCTTAAAAATCCTCATTCCATTTATCCTTATAAGGAAGGTTTTATGCTATCGGATACCTCGCATAACCAGGTATGTATCTTAGACAAAAATTATAAGATTATCATAGAGGTTCGCAATCAATTTAATTGGGTTCAGGATGCTGTTCCATTTGGAAATAATTTCTTGATTGCTGATTCAAATAATCATCGCATTGTTGAGATTAATGAGGCTGGTAAAATTCTCGATGAGTATAGATTTAGTGAGAAACTAAAGATATATCAAATTTTGGCGGTATAGCATGTATAGAAAAGAAAACAATTTTAAGGCTATGATTAGTGAACTAAAAGACTTTTTTTCGCGTCAGTTTGGGGATGATCATTTTACAATTATTTATGGATCTAATGCCTACAAGACAAACACTTCGAGCTCTGATTTAGATTTTGTGACTGCTTGCAAGCATTTTCACGATTCGCATCTTCAAGAAGTTTTAAAATTCGCGTTTGATCTTTATGAAAGATATGGCTTGATGATTGATGATGAAGTGCCGCATGAAAAGAAGATATTAATATCTTATGAAACGGTTAATAGGGCTATAAATGGTCATGGTTTTGAGCGTAAGGTTGATAGCATACATGTGCCCCCAGTTGTTAAAACGCCAGGGTTTCTTTCTTCTGACGAGATTGTTATGAGACTATCTCTAAATGCACTTACCGGTAAAAGTGTTTTTGTTTCAGGCAATAGGCAGTATTATTTGAAAATGCGACGTAAGGCTTTGGAAAACCTTGTTAAATTTAATTTTTTAATAAACAATGTAAACTCTTTTACTGTTGCTGAGTTTACTGATTCGTTAATAGGTACCCCAGAAAGAAATAGTGAAATGTATTTGGGATATAAAGACAATCCGAAAGTTAAGAAACACTTATCAAAAACTTTTTTGACGCAATTTGAGAGACTCAGTAAAAGGCAAATATTAAAATACACCGAAAAAACTGGTCGGTATTGTTTGGTAGACAAAAAATGGTTGAAGGAAGTAAGTTAGCATGAAAGGCGGTTATTTAGACTTTAGTGTGAATTTAAATCCTGTTCCGCTTAGCACGGAACTGTTAAAGCGCATCAATAAAGAAATGAATTCTTTGCTTTCTTGTTATCCAAATGAAGAAGATGCCCTAAATTTCCTTGCTGATTACTACAGCATCCCAGTAGGAAATATTGTTATTGGCAACGGATCGACTGAAATTTTTTTTATTTTGCCAGATGCTTTATGTTTTAAAGGGGCGATTGTAGTGATGCCTACCTTTTGGGAGTATACTATTTCGTTAGAAAGGTCAAATAGCAAGGTTATACCATTCTATGTAGAAGAAAAAGATAATTTTAATTTGGATATCATAGCTCTGGAGCGGTTTGTTGGACAGAAAGTTAAAGAAGAAGACATAGGCGCGGTATATTTATGTAATCCCAACAATCCGACATCAACTTTAGTGAGAGGCAAAGAAGTTATTCGGTTATGCAACAAATTTCCAAAAATTAAATTTGTTGTGGACGAAACTTATCTTCTTTTTGACAAGGACTATCGTCAGCTTAGTTTGATTAGTACCGCAATTAGCCGTCAGAATCTAGTTGTTGTTTTTTCTTTTTCAAAGTTTTTTAACATTCCTGGTGCTAGAATTGGGGTGTGTGTCGCAAGCAATGAAGACATTAAATCCATTAAAAGCCAAAGAGTTCCATATGGCCTAAATGGAGTTGGTTTAAAAATGATACCAATGATTTTGCGCGATAAGAAGTATGCAGAATTTTCTAGAGATTTAATAAGTTCTCAAAGACAAAGGCTCTATAAGCGTTTAAGCGAAATTCCTTATCTAAAAGTTTTTGAGCCCAGGGCAAACTATATTTTAGTGAAAATAGTCAACGCTAAAAAAGGGGATGCAACTGATCTTTGTAATTTTCTTGATAAGGAGGGTATTATCGCAAGGCATGGAGCTAATCTTGGTCTTGGTGGTAGGTATGTTAGATTTACCGTTAGAACTATAGAAGAAAATGATTTTTTAATAAAAGTTATTAAAAAATCATTTGAACAATTCAGATCATGATCTGTCCTAGCATAAGAGTTGAGACCGTTGAAAAACGTTTTTTAGAGTGTCATTGCGAGGAACGAAGCAATCTCCCTACACTCGAAACAAGATTGCCGCACTCCCTCCGGTCGCTCGCAATGACGATTTTGGAGAGATTTTCAATAGTCGCTTTGCGGTAAAATTATTTTTTTGGGGTTTACCTTATAGCTTATTTTTTGATATACTTTTAATGCATGAGGATTCTAAAAGTTATTCTTTCCGTGTTAATCATTATTTTCTCGGTCGCATTTGGGGCTTTTTTGGGTGTAACCAAATATCAGCAAAAAATTTCTGCTGAAAGCGAGAAACCGGAAGAAAAATTTATTGTATATCCGCTTCCGCAAATTATTTCTCCTAAATCCGGTATTGAAGTTTCCGGCAAGCAAAATGTTTTAGTTGCCGCTCCGGGAGCAAAAGCTTTGTATCTTTCCGGAAAAAACGAATCAGGTGAAACACTAAACGAGGGCGAAGCAGAAATAGTGAGCGGGCTTGGTGAATTTGAATGGGATACTACCAGCTATAAAGACGATAGTTATAATGTTTATGTTACGGCTTATTATCAAACAGGCGCACCGTCAAAAGTAGGAATCAGCTTAGATGTTAAAAATAGCGATAAATCCGGAATTATCGGGGAAGAATTAAAATCCTCTTCCAATACCGCTTATCAGTCCGACAAAATTGATTCAGATTCTGCTTTAACCCGGAATGAGGATCAAACCAAAAAAGAGTTAAATGCATTAGAAATTGATCAAAACCTTCTTATTGAAAAATTGGAAGTAATTCAAAGTGATGATAAGTTTAAAGTAACAATAAGCGGTTTGGCTAAAGATTATCAAAAAATAAACATCAACACATTCTCGTCTCATAAAAAAAAGGAAGTTAGTATTGATCCAAACGGGGCTTTTAAGACGGAAATAGTGTTATCCGTGGGGCGTCACGAAATTTATGCAGATTCAGGCGGAAAAAGAAGTCCGGTTGCCGAAGTTTATTTAAGTTCCCAAACCTCTCAAAAACCATTGGCCATGGTTAACGATTTAAAAAAGGAAGTTATAACTTACGGATCATATACCGGAGGACCGGCGATACTTCTGGTTTTGTTTGGCTGGTTTTTGCCGTTGGCAAAGCAAGCAAAGCCTTGCTCGGATAATGCCAAAGAGTTAAACTTAAAGCATGGAAGAGAAGAGCGAAGTACTGGATCAGCTCGAAAAAATAAATAAAAAAATTGACAGTCCAAATCCCGAACTCAAAAGAGGGAAATATTTGTTTTATTGCGACAGAACTATATGAAAAAGGTGGAAAAAATATTATTTGTAAGAGCATTAATTATTTTGCTTTTATTTTTGTTGCTACTGTTATTTTTGACTTACGGTTTAAAAAAATATGAGAATGAACGTCGTCAGGTTACTATTACAACAACACCGTATATAACCAGATATCCGACACCAACTGCCCCTGCAAATTATGAGGTTCATTACGCCATGGTGGTCAATGCAAGCAGCGGCTATATTGTTGTGTTCGATGAAAAAATAGGTAGCGAAAGAACAATCAGGGATTCGGGTCGTATAATAAAAGTAAGGAAATTTACGTATACGGATTGTGCTGGTACGGAAACTATTGATTGTCTAGGCGAGGGTGAAATTTATGGCACCGGTGATATCTCTTCACTAAAAAGGGGTGATAATGTTGATTTAATTATTAATTCCCGTTCTGAAGTTTCAAAAATTCTTGCAGGAAAAACTATTAGCAATACAACTACTCCGACTTTCTCTAATTATGAATTTGGTTATGCGTCAATGAACTATAATTATATTGCTTTCAGACGAGATAACTATTCGAAAGCCTTTTTAGTTGACAGTAAAACGCAGTATTTAATGGATGGTGCTAGTGGGAATATAAATAGTTTTAAAGATGGTGATATTTGCACTGTTATGGTTGCGGAAAATCTTATCACTAAACTGGAAACTCGATGATTATATTGCAACAGAAGTAATAATGCATTAAGCTATGTGTAGGGATAAAAAAATTTCAAGGAGGGTTATATGAAAGTTGCTATAAACGGCTTTGGTCGTATTGGCAGACAAGTTTTTAAGGCGTTTACGGAAAAATATCCGAATGTGGATATTGTTGCCATAAATGATTTGACTGACAATAAAACCTTGGCACATTTACTAAAATACGATTCTAATTACGGAATTTTTAATGCCGATATTTCGGCTGATGGAAAAGCTTTATATGTGAATGGTAGAAAAGTCCAAGCTTTCTCCGAAAAAGACCCGGCAAATCTCCCGTGGAAAAAATTAAAGGTTGATGTTGTAATTGAGTGTACCGGATTTTTCACTGATGGTGAAAAGGCAAAGGCTCATATTAGCGCGGGTGCTAAAAAAGTCATTATTTCCGCTCCGGCCACCAATGTGGATAAAACTATAGTGATGGGGGTTAATCATGATGTTTATGATAAAGAAAAAGACAATATTGTCTCTAATGGCTCTTGCACTACCAATGGCTTGGCGCCGGTTTGCAAAGTTTTACTTGATGAGTTTGGCATTAATAAAGGAATAATGACCACAATTCATTCTTATACAAATGATCAAAAAATATTAGATCTTCCTCACGAGGATTTAAGAAGAGCCAGGGCGGCCGCATTAAATATGATTCCCACTAAAACGGGGGCGGCAAAAGCTATTTCGGAGGTTATTCCGGAGCTTGCCGGAAAGATGGATGGTGTCGCTGTCAGGGTTCCCACACCAACAGTATCAATTGTTGACTTAACAATAGAAACCGGGCGTCCGGTAAAGGTAGAATGGATAAACGACGCTATGAAATATGCGGCCGAAGAGGGAAAGCTAAAAGGCTATCTCATGTATACCGAAGAACCGTTGGTGTCCATGGATTTAAAAGGAAATCCGTATTCTTCAATTTTTGACGCTTCACTTACTAAGGTTATTGGCGACAATCTGGTCAAAATTTTTGCTTGGTATGATAACGAATGGGGCTATTCCTGCCGAGTAACCGACCTTGCTACCTATATGATGAAATAATTTGAGTCTTCTCTCCTATATTTTCCGAATAGAGGGTCTAACCCTTTTAGATCATAATACCTTCTCTTGGGTTAATATTATTGGTAATATGTTTAGAGGAAGACTTTAAATAGGAGATTTTAATGAAGGTTATTTCAGACATTAAAGATTATGATTTAAAAAATGCTAAGGTTTTAGTAAGGGTTGATTATGACGTAAAGATGGAAAACGGCAAAGTAATTAGCGATAACAGAATGAAGGCGAGCCTAGATACAATTAAATATTTAAGAGAAAAAGGAGCAAAACTAATTTTAATGTCGCATCTTGGTCGGCCGGACGGAAAAGCAGTTAAAGAAATGTCTTTGCTGCCGGTTGCCGAGCATTTGGCGGAAATTTTGGGGGTTAACGTATCTTTTGCGCCTGATATTATGTCGGAGCAGACGAAGAAAATGATTGACGTTTTGGATAACGGTGATATTTTACTGCTGGAAAATTTAAGATACTATGCCGGTGAAGAGGGAAATGATGAAGAATTTGCCAAGAGGTTATCGTCATTTGCCAACATCTATGTTAACGATGCTTTTGCCACTTCGCACAGGGCTCATGCCTCCATGGATGCCGTGCCGCGTATTTTAGACAACAGTTATGCCGGTTTTCAGCTTCAGCGTGAGGTTGAAAATTTATCCAAAATAACCGATAACCCCAAAAGACCGCTTGTTGCTATTATCGGCGGCAAAAAAGTTTCGGATAAAGTGAAAGTTTTAGAAAACTTCTTAAAATTTGTGGATATTATTTTAGTGGGAGGCGGAGCCGCTAATGTATTTTTAGCTTCTCAAGATTATGAAATTGGCGATTCTTTTGTGGAAGATGATTTATTAGATTTTGCCGATGATTTGCTTTCGAAAGCTGAAAGTATGGGAGTGCAAATAATAATTCCAAGTGATGTTGTTGTTGCTAAAAAAGTTGATAACGGTCAAAAAACAGAAACAAAAGATGTGGTTGAAGTTGATAAGGATGACATTATTGTAGACATAGGACCGGAAACAGTAGAAAGTTTTAAAGAGCCAATTGAATTTGCCGGCACAATCGTTTGGAACGGTCCTTTAGGTATTTTTGAGTTTGAAAATTTTAAAAAAGGCAATGATTCCGTGGCTGAGCTAATAGCGGATTCCGGCGCATTTACCTTAATTGGTGGCGGTGACACTATTGCCGGTCTGCCCAAAGGCCTAAAAGAAAAGTATAGCTACATGTCTACAGCCGGAGGGGCAACTTTAGACTTTCTGGCCGGAAAAAAACTGCCGGGAATAGAAGCAGTGAAATAATTTCCTAAGGAAATTATAAATAACGATAAACAAATAACAAAAAACAGTTTTTATTGCTTATTGTTCATTGTTTTTTGTTTATTAAATGAGTGATATACTATTTATAGAATATAACTTGTGAGGGTCATTATGAAACATAAACTTATTGTTGGTAATTGGAAGATGCACGGAATAATTCCCGAGGCATCTATAATGATCGAAAAGCTAAAAAAAGAGCTGGGCGAGGTTAAAAAAACAGAAGTCGTTATTTGTCCGCCTTTTGTAGATCTTATGTCGGCTGACGAATCCGTAAAGGGAACAAATTTAAAGCTGGGTGCTCAAAATGTTTTTTGGGAAGAAGAAGGACCATATACAGGCGAAATTTCTCCATTAATGCTAAAAGGGCTGTGCAAATACGTTATTGTTGGTCATTCCGAGCGAAGAATATATTTAGGCGAGACTGATAAAATGATAGCTAAAAAAGCGGCTGCATGTGTTAGACACGAACTAACTCCAATTCTTTGTGTTGGGGATTCCTTGCAAGATTTTGCGGAGGGTTTTTCTAAAGTAACCATACTTTCACAGTTGCAGGCCGGAGTGAACCTGCTTACCGCCGACGAAGTGAGGAAGATTGTCATTGCTTATGAACCTGTTTGGGCAATTGGAACGGGTAAAAGCTGCACGCCTCATAAAGCGGCGGAGGTTGTAAGAGACATAAAACACACTATCGGCGAAATGTTTGGCAAAGAAGCGTCAGACAAAATTAGGGTACTTTACGGCGGAAGCGTTAAAGCTAAAAATTCCAACGATTATTTTGAATTTCCGGAAGTTGACGGCTTGCTGGT
>Ga0076307_104_pt2 | contig 41117 bp, 37 predicted proteins | sample RifGroC2_FD_68020 | JGI IMG/M metagenome (GOLD analysis project Ga0076307, IMG submission 68020) | candidate division CPR2 bacterium GW2011_GWC2_39_10
GAAATTATGACATAAAATTAGCAAGCATTATGGTCGTTATGGTCGGCATTGTTGCTTTGCTTGGCGATCTTTTTTTAAGATTCAGTTTTTGGGGCAAAGATGATTCTGATAACAAAGCCGGAGTAGTCTTTATGGTCATTGGAATTGGGTTAGCTTTGCTTGCGCCTTTTTTTGCCACCTTAATTCAGCTTGCAATGTCTAGAAAACGGGAATATTTGGCTGATGCTTCCGGCGCTTTGCTTACCCGATATCCGGAAGGCTTGGCCAGGGCTCTGGAAAAAATTTCGGCAGATCCCGAGCCCTTAGAAGTTGCAAACAAAGCGACTGCGCATTTATATATTGCAAATCCTTTAAAAGATCATAAGGGCATACGGGGTTGGTTTTCCGGTCTTTTTGACACTCACCCTCCGGCAGAAGAGCGCATAAAAAAATTGCGTTCCATGGCTTAAACCTAGTATGATGTATATATGAATTGTCTTTATTGCGGAGGACAACTAACTGAAAACGGGGGAAGATTCGTATGTCTAAACTGCGGGCGGGTTTTTGAAGCTGGTCAACTTCAAGCACATGAGAAAAAAAATAGTTTGATATCTGAAAAAAAAGAAATCATTGGAGAAAGCTTAAAAAGCATAAGGGAGAATGTTATTGGGCGCGGCAATGACGAGGAAAAAAAGAAAGAAGAGGAAGAGATAAATCCGGAGGAAATGGAAGCAAGGGCTAAGGAAGAAATAAATAAAAGACTTAGTAACATCGAAAATGAAAAAACCAAGGACTTTGAAGATGTGGATATCTCAAAAGCTAAATTAAGTTATAATTTTAAAGCTTACAAAAATATTAAGTTTGATGATTCACAAATGATTAAGATATTTTTTAGTGATTTTTGGGGTCAGACAAGACAAAATGCAAAAACTTTTATTAATATGTTTAAGTATTATTCGAAGCAGGTTTTCATAAATTTTAAAAAAGAAGCTCGCGAGATAGAAGAAGAAATAAAAGAGGAGCAAAAGAAGAATTGATGCGAGACGATAAGTGGCTGATAAGAGAGCTAGACCAGATTTGGTCCAGGTACTTTTGCGACGTGGCAAAAATTAATAAGGTAATTATTAAATTCGGACGCCGTGCCAGAACCAGGCTAGGTTCTATCAAAAAACAGGACAATGGCTCCAGTTTAATTTTGATTAACGGACTGCTAAAGGATTTAAATATACCGGATTTTATTGTACAGGCAACTATTGCTCATGAGTTGACTCATTACGCGCATGGTTTCTCGTCCTCTCATGAGCGTCAATTTAAGTATCCCCATAAGGGAGGAGTTGTTTCAAAGGAAATGCAAACCAGAGGATTGGAAGATATTTTGTATCTTCAAAAAAAATGGTTGAAAGAAAATTGGATTAGCTATTTAAATAAAAATTATCCGGCAAAGCCTTCACCAGGAAGAAGAAAAAGAAAAAAGCGATTTATATTTGTTTTTAGGTAATTCCTGATTCCCGGTTATTGCCCTATTTTCCTGTTTACTGTTTTCTGATTCCTGGTTACTATATGATAAGGGAGGGCAGTATGTCTATTTGGATAAAAGAGAAGAAAAGAAGAACAAGCGTATTTGTTGAATGGGAATATTTGTCAAGCCTTAAGAAAGCAGCAGATTTCTTGGGGAGCGAACTTGCCCATTATTTTTATAACGACTTAAATACTTCTGTTTATAAAACTAAAGATGAGTCAGAAAGATTGCTTCAAAAAACAATGCAATCGAGTAAAAAAGACTCTAAATTTTATCAAAAAATTTTAGATGAAACTCAAAAGACCGAACAAAAAATGAAGACCTTCAGCAAGAATATTGCAGTCGAGCATTTTGCCGGTATAAATAGTCAAGGCCTTGCAAAATATTTAAATGTATTGGCCGGTTCTCTTAGGGATTATTTGTATTCTCTGATTCTTCTCAACTTGAGCCTTAAAACTTTAAGTTTCGAACTTAATAAAAGACTTGCTTTAGATCAAGGAAAAACGCTTCTTTCCCTAGTAGACGACTCCAAGCTTACTCTTTTTAGAGACGGCTTGCTTAATATCGCCTGCTTTGCCTTTAAAAACGGATTTAATGCAGACTATAAGAACATGATAAATAATCTTTTGAAGGGTGATAATTCCGAATCCATTAGTAATTTCTTTGACAAAGAGCTAACTCTAAATGATGTCGATAGTTTAGTAAAGAATCTTATTGAGACCGTGGATCCGCAGGAGCTGGACCAAAAGTTACGAAACGAGCGCGAAGCCCGGATTTCTAAATATCTTAATGTTCTAGATAAAGTTACGGAAAAAGATTTAAAAGAAAAAATTATGCTATATCAAAAAATGATGTTTTCCTCGGAGGCTTTCAGGCAGTCATTATCATTTTTTATCTTAAATTCGGAAAAATTATTTAAGGAAATCGCCGGTAGACTCAATATCACTTTAGAGGAAACAAGCTATTATAATCTTGGGGAGCTAGAGGGATTACTTTTAAGTCGAATGGTTGACGAACTGGAACTTTCAAGAAGGAGACAAGGTTGGGCGCTACTATTTTGGGAAGGGCAGATAAGTTTAATTTCTAAACCCGAATTTATTGCCGGGACCATTAAAAGTTATGAAATAGTGTCTGAGGACGAAAATTGGCCTTACAGCATAGGGGGCAATGTGGCGTCTCAGGGATATACTTTAAACAAGGCCAGGATTATAAAAAACTTAAAAGATCTCGATCTGTTAGAAAAAGATGATATTTTGGTGGCCAAAGGAACTTCTTCGGAATATGTTTTGGCAATGAAGCGGGCTTCCGGCATTATTACGGATGAAGGTGGTGTAACTTGTCACGCCGCTTTAGTATCCAGGGAGTTTAAAATTCCTTGCATTATTGCAACCAATGTAGCCACAAAAAACATCAAAGATGGCGACACTGTTTTTTTAGATGCCAACGAAGGCATAGTGTGGGTTATCGGGCAGGAAAAAAATAGAGACGAAGCAGCAAGCAAAGGCGCGGAAAATAATTATTTAAAGCACGTTTCAAGACTATTGGACTTTGCCAAAATAGAAAAAAACGATATTCTAGTGTTCGAACGATTAGAACCTGAATTTTTACCGCTTCTTTATAAGGCCAGCAAGATTATTTCTCAAAACTATTCTTCTTATTGTGACATTTATAGCCAAATAGTTGGCAAGGAAATAGTTTGTCCAAATTAACTGGACTTACGCAAACCTACCACACCTCCCAAACCACCCCAAGTGGCTAAAATCTCTTTTTCTCCTGTCAGCGTATCTACAAATACGCTTCCAGTAGAGAAAAGAGATTTTATCTCACTTGGTTTCGGCTTGGATAGATGTGCTATTTTGCGTAAGTCCAGTTAACTAGCAAGATTATTCCTCAGGAATTTCTAAACCGCTATATGCGTCTTTGCTGACAAACTTTGTTAAATTGGTGCCGTCATCGTCAACTGCTCTTACCGCATATCGCTTTTGTCCCTTTTTACTAACATATACTGTTTTTCTAATTTGATCGTCAGGAATACTGACCTTTTCTCTTTTTTTCACGCTGTAAAAATCCATAGCATCTCCTTTTGAGCTAGATTATAGATAAAAGCAGCTTGCAAAAAAATAGTTAAATATCCAAAAAAGGGTTTGTGGACATATTTAAAAATTCATAATAAAATTACTAAAGGAGGGCTTAAGGCTTAATGATAATTTTTATTTGGAAAAAATTTAGAGATCTAAGCATTAATAATAAAACTCTTATTTTTTCTTACATAGCATTTTTTTTAATTGCCGCTGCAACTTACGTTGATATGACAAACTACCTGAAGATGGTCGATAAAAGCAACAGGATAGTTGACGAAGTAAATGTTTTGTCTGTCATCAATCAGACACAGGCGGCAATTATTAATAATAGCCAGGCAAATTACGACTTTGTAAAAAATCAGACCGAAGAAAATAAAACCAATTATACATACCAGAACCAAGAAGTAAGCCGAGTTTTTGATAATTTTAAAAATACCATTAGTTATTACAATGGTGAGTTTGACTATAAGATTAATGATCTGCCCATACCAATATATTTGGACTCCAAGAGCGATTTGATCAATTCTTATTATCAGCGAAGCATTTTTACATCTTCCCCGGAGGAACTTGCCAGAATTAATGCATCGCTTTTTGAGTCTAGCAGGGAGGTGTTGGACGGCTTGCAAAAACTTAATATTAAAATTTCAGAATCTAAAAATTACTTACTGATTGAAATTGAGAATTTAAAAAACACCGCAATTAGAAGGCAGGTTTATCTTTATCTTTGTGTGTTAGCCGGCATGATGCTTATTCGATATCTTATTCATTTTACTATCAACAGGCCCTTGGTGAATCTAGAGAGGGTTATGGGTCTAAGTGATTTTAAAAAGAGACTCAAGGCTAATGATGCTACTAAAGATGAAATTGGAAAACTGGGTAAAAGTTTCAACCTGCTCATGAAAGACTTAAATAGGTCTTATGCAAATTTAGGAAAAGAAACCGATCACTTATCGGCCATACTAAACAACATAGGTGATGGTGTTGTGGTAGCAGACGAGAAATCTAATATCATTGTCTTTAATCCGGCCGCAGAAAAAATTACCGGTTTTAGAGCCGAACAAGCTCTGGGTAAAAATTTAACGGAAGTACTTGTTTTTAAGGATAAAGGACATTTTAAAGCAATATCAAATACACTTCAAAGGCAAGGCTATTGTAAGCCAGACGATTATTGCGAAATTGTTCAAAAAAGCGGAAAAGAAATATTTGTGAGTGGGGCTGCTACCGTATTCGATTTAGAGGAAGATGAAAAAGGCGCCGTTTTTGTTTTAAGAGATTCTACAAAAGAAAAAGAAGTGAACGAAATGAAATCGGAGTTTGTTTCTATTACGTCGCACCAGTTAAATACGCCGCTTACCTCCGTGGGTTGGGCCTTGGAAACAATTATTTCCAATAAGTTTGGTGATTTAAATAATAAACAGTCGGAGCTGGCAAAGACGGCTTATAAATCGAACCAGCAGATGCGGGAACTTGTTAATGATCTTTTAGACGTTTCCAGAATTGAAACCGGCAAATTAAAACTTAGACCTGAGCCAATTGAATTAAATAGTTACATGTCTTACATTATCGAAACTATGGAGCCGCTTGCCAAAAAGAAAAAACAGAAGTTAATATTTGATGGCGGAGTTAAAAATCTTGTTCTGGCCGATACCACGTATTTAAGGCAAGCAATTAATAACCTAATTTCAAATGCTAGCAAATATTCTCCGGAAGAAAAGCAGATAGTAATAAAAATGTATGAAAAAGATGACGGTATCATTATTTCGGTAAAAGACGAGGGAATCGGTATTCCGCACGACGAACAAAAAAGTTTATTTCAAAAGTTTTACAGGGCAACAAATTCCGGTATTGCAGACGGCAACGGTTTAGGTCTTTATATTATTGTGGAGATTATGCAGCATTTTAGAGGCAAGGTCTGGTTTGAGTCGGTGGAGGGAGCGGGTTCTACTTTTTATCTTAGCCTGCCAATTTATAAATACGGAATAGGGGATGTAAAAAAAGAAAAGCTAAGAAGTCAATGCTTGTCAAAATAAAGTGTAAAAAAACCGTGCTTAACTTAAGTAATATTAAATGTTAAAATTAATAGATGAATAGTGAAACTATTGTTATTTTGGCGGTTATATCCGGAATTTTTATTGTCGGTCTTGCAATGGTCGTTGCTTTTTTATTAAGAAAGCTTGATGGAATAAGCTCCAATTTAAAAAATGATTCAGCCATCACAATGATGAACCAAAATATGCAGGGAATGCAGCAAAAAATAGACCAAACTACCAGAGATATCAACGATCGGCTTGATAGGGCCGCCAATGTAATTGGCCACGTTTCCAAGGAGCTGGGTTCCTTGCAGGAAATTGGACGAAATATGAAAGGGCTGCAAGATTTTTTAAAATCTCCCAAGCTCAGAGGCAATATCGGAGAAGCAATTTTAAAGGATCTCCTGCGACAATTTTTACCCAAGGAAAATTTTGCCTTGCAACATAAATTTAAAAACGGCGCCACCGTGGATGCGATTATTAAAATTGATAATGGTTTAATTCCGGTAGATGCCAAATTTCCAATTGATAATTTTACGAAAATGTTTCAAACGGAAGCTGAAGCAGAAAAAGCGGTTTATGCGAAGGAATTTACAAGAGACGTTAAGAAGCATATTGATGATATTTCTAAAAAATATATTTTGCCAGGAGAGGGGACAGTTGATTTTGCCGTAATGTATATCCCTTCGGAAGCTATCTATTATGAAATTGCTGTCAACTCCGGCGATTTAGATAGGTATGCTCTTACCAAAAAAGTGTTCCTAGTCTCTCCCAACAGTTTTTCATATCTGGTAAGGACAATTTTGGTTGGGTTGGAAGGCAAGAAAATAACGGAAGCATCAAAGCAAATATTGGCGGCTTTGCATGCCATCAGGCAAGACAATAATAAATTTAGTCAATCACTTTCAGTATTGAATAGACATATTACCAATGCCAAGTCATCAATGGAAGGTGTTGCGAATGAGTATGAAAAACTATCCTCAAAAATAGAAAGCACGCTAATTTTAAAAGGAGAGAAGGAAGTAGAAAAGGCTTTAGAGGCGCTTGAATAGTTATCCACAGTTTTTTTGTTGACAGTGTTTCACAATTTGTTTCATACTATATATAATAATTGTTTACAATTTTTTTGTGGCGTGCAGCCCAGATTAGAAGTACCCCCCTTATTTCTAATCTGGACTATTCCCTACAAAATGAATAATTTTCAAAACAAAGACAAAAAGCAAAACTAAATAAAATTAGTTTGCAAAGGCAAGACAAATTTGACAAAAAAACAAGAGTGGTGGCTGGCAAACTGGAGAGTAGATAATGAAATAAAAAAATTTCTATTAATACATACTCTCCAGTTTGCCGGCTACCACCAGTAGGGAAAAACCAAATAGACCTAGCGGTCTTTTTTTATTTCAGAATCCGTTTCCTTTGTCATTGCGAACGACCATAGGGAGTGCGGCAATCTCGTCCGATAATTCATCACTAGAGCTCGATCCGTAAGTCAAAATAAATATAATGTATTTGTCCTTTTTTGGAAAAGGACCAAAACTTTCGGCCTGTCTCGCTATGCTCGCCTGTCTAGGCGCCAAGACTGGCTAAGGCGGACAAATTCAAATGTCAAATGTTCTCAGTCCATGTAACTCTTCAATGTTATTCCATTACCCTTCCTGCTGTCATTCCCGCGCAGGCGGAAATCCAGGAAGCAAGAATTCCTTAATTGAGTTGCGGACAGGCCCTGAATCCAAGACAGGTCGTGTGATCACTACGGATCCGTATGGACAAGTTCAGGATGACAAGGATTGATATGTTTAGGAAATTTTGTCATTTAGATTTGTTTAGAAATTAGATATTAGAAATTAGGATTTCATTTGACATTTGTAATTTGTCATTTGAAATTATTTGTTATCCCTATTCCAATCTCCTGCTTATTTCTCTATAATAAATATAATGAATAGTTTTTCGGTCAAATATTTGATATTTTCTATCTTAAGCATTTCGGCTTTAGCTTTTATGATTTTTAATGTTAATCCTGAAGCGGCAGGAACTTTTAAGATTATTTTATTTTTTACACTAATTTTTATGAGCATTTTTTCCGTTGGCACTTTTATTGCCTTAAATGTTAGAAAAATATCCGCATATACAATTTCCCCGGCAGCATCTTTAAGGGAAGGGTTTCTTGTAGGGCTTTTAGTTTTTTTAATGGCTTTTTTAAGCTCAGTTGGGCTGCTTGGAATTTGGGATGCGGCATTTCTCATAATTGTCTTTTTCTTAATTGAAATATTAATGTTAGCAAAGAAAGGAAACAAATATGAAGGACGGCGAATTAACTAGTGCAACAGGTGCGCTGGTAAAACCAATAACAGAAATGATACCCCAACTCTTGATCTTTTTTGGAGTGTTTTATTTAATTAATTTTGTATTTTTGGTTCTTTATTTAAAATTTACCAAAAACAAGATATCTTGGCCGGCAGTTTGCTCTATACTTGGGGCATCTGCGGCAATGACTTTCGTTTCTTTGCTCGCAGCTTACCGTTTTTTTGACAATTACATCTTTATTTTTCTTGTGACCTTTGTTATTATTGGCCTTACCAATTTTCTTGGTTCTAAGTTTATTTTAAAATTATCAAATAAGGATACTGCAATTATTTCCCTCTCCCTTCCAATTATTGCAAATCCACTTGTATGGATAACAATATTAGCATGGTTGATTTAGAAAATTTATTAAACAAAGCATTAGAAAAAATATCTGCAGCAACTGACGCATTTCAGGTTGAGGATATTAGAATTGCCTATTTGGGACGAAAAGGCGAGATAACCCTGGCATTTAAAGAACTTCTTGATTTAGAAACGGAAGAAAAAAAAGTTAAAGGGCAAGAGCTTAATACCATAAAAAACATAATAGAAGCAAGTTTAGAAGAAAAAACAAAGGAACTTCTAGAAAAAGAAAGAAGTGATTTAGAGACAAGGGAATGGATTGATGTAACTTCGCCGGGCGCCAAGCATTTAACGGGTCATTCTCATTTGGTAACAAAAACAATTAGAGAAATGATTGATATTTTTTCGCGCTTAGGTTTTGAAGCTGTTGACGGGCCAGAAATAGAAACGGATTGGTATAACTTTGAAGCTTTAAATATGCCGAAAGGCCATCCGGTTCGGGATACGCAAGCAACTTTTTTTGTGGATGAAAATTTAGTTTTAAGAACTCAGACATCGCCGGTTCAAATTAGGGTAATGCAAAACCAGAAACCGCCGATAAGGGTAATTGTTCCGGGAAAAACCTACAGAAGAGATTATGATGTTACTCATACTCCGATGTTTCATCAGTTAGAGGGTTTAGTTGTAGATAAGGGAGTAACACTGGCCGATCTAAAAGGCACTATGGAAGTTTTTGTAAAATTATTTTTTGGTGAAGGCAGAAAAATAAGACTCCGGCCGCATCATTTTGCTTTTACCGAACCGTCAATTGAGTTAGATATTTCCTGCGGAATATGCACGGGAAACGGTTGTCGGGCTTGCAAGTATACCGGTTGGCTAGAGATTGCCGGTGCCGGAATGGTGCATCCAAATGTTCTGCGAAACGGCGGAATAGATCCGGCGGAATATCAGGGCTTTGCTTTTGGTTTCGGCATAGAGCGCCCGGCCATGCTAAGGCATAATATTGATGATTTAAGACTATTTTTTGACAATGATTTAAGGTTTTTGGAGCAATTTTGAGGTTAGGTAGTCAGTTTAATTAGTTAAGCAGTTAATTAGGAAAATAATGGCGACTGGGCTAGAAAATTTGAAAATATATCAGATTGCAGAAGGTTTGGAGATTGGGGTGCATGATTTAACAAAAGAATTTCCTAAAGATGAACAATATCGTAGCGTGGATCAACTAAGAAGATCATCAGCTTCGGTTTCGAATAATATTGCGGAGAGTTATGGTCGTTATTCGCATCAAGAGAAAATTCGAATGCTTATTATTGCCAGAGGTGAGGCTGAAGAGACGAAAAGAAATATAATTAGATCATATAAAAAGGATTTTATTTCCGAGGAAGTAGCAAATAACTTTGCGAACGAATACACAGAATTATTAAAAGGAATTAACGGGTATATAAGATTTTTAAGAAACCAGAAAAACCAATTAACTATTTAACTAATCAACTAGGAAACTAACATGCGAATACCTACTAACTGGCTAAAAGAATATGTAAAAACTTCAAAAAGCGATAAGGAAATTGCTGATATCTTAACCATGTCCGGTACTGAAGTGGAAAAGATTGAAAGCCACGGGATAACCTGGAGTGGAGTTGTTGTAGCCGAAGTCATAGAAATCGAAAAACATCCCAATGCGGACAAATTAAGATTAGTAACGGTAAATATCGGAAACAAATCGCAGAAGGTTGTTTGCGGCGCATCGAACATTGAGGTAGGTCAAAAAATTGCCTTTGCAAAAGAAGGGGCAAAATTAGGAGAATTTGAACTAAAAAGGGTAAACATAAGGGGGGTAGAATCATCCGGAATGTGCTGCAGCGAAGCCGAACTTGGCTTATCTGCAGAAGCAAAAGGTATTATGGTTCTAGACTCATCCGCTACAGTCGGAATTCCTTTAGAAGAAGCCCTAAACATTGGCGAGTCGGTAATTGAAGCAGAAATTACGCCAAACAGAGGAGACGAGTTGTCAATAACAGGACTTGCCAGAGAAGTTTTTGCAGTTACCGGAGAAGAGTTTAATCTGCCCGAAATTTCAGTTACAGAAATCGATTTAAAATCATCTTCGGATATTGCCGTGGAAATTTTAGATAATGAACTTTGCCCACAGTATCTCGCGCGCGTTTTAGAAATTGATGAAATTTCCCAGTCTCCGGAATGGCTAAAAAAACACATAGAAGCTGCCGGAGTTAAAACTATAAATTTGGTTGTAGATATCACTAATTACGTAATGCTGGAAATGGGTCAGCCGTTGCATGCCTTCGATTATAATTCAATCGAAGATAAAAAAATTGTTATAAGGCGGGCCAATAAGGATGAAATAATAGAAACTTTGGACGGTGAAAAAAGAAAGCTGGATGAAACAATGCTGGTTATTGCCGATAATAAAAAAGCCATTGCCATTGCCGGAGTAATGGGCGGAAAAAACAGCGAAATTTCAGCAAATACTAAAAAAATTGTGTTAGAATCGGCCACTTTTAATAAAGTACAAGTACGAAGAACATCGGATAAACTGGCTTTAAGAACGGAAGCGGTTGTGAGATTTGAAAAAGGATTGCCTTTAAATTTGGCGCAGATTGCGATTGATAGGGCGGCAATGCTACTTCAACAAATTGGCGGCGCCCGGATTTATGATGGCACAGTAAGTGTTGGTTTAAATAAAGAACCGGAGAAAGAAATAGAATTAAAAATTGGTGATATCGAGAAAAAACTTGGTGTTATAATGGCTGCTGAGGAAGCGGGCAAGTATTTGGAAAGACTTGGTTTTGAAGTAAAAACTTACGAAGATTTTACGAATGTTTCGGTGCCGTGGTGGAGGCCGGACGTTAATATTTCGGAAGATTTACTGGAAGAAATTATTAGAATTTATGGTTTAAACAATATTACGTCTTCACTACCATCTATGGAGCTACCCAGTCCAAACTTAAATAAGCCGTTGAAAGTTGAATATTTAATTCGCGATATTCTTTTGGGGGCGGGTTTTTCAGAAATAATCAACTATTCTTTCTATTCACCCGAAAACGCAAAAAAAGTTGGTTTTGATGATAAGAATTTAATCAAAATTGCAAATCCTATAAATTCCGACATGGAAATTATGCGACCGTCAATGCTACCGTCAATCCTAAACTCAATTTCCAAAAACGAGCGCAATTACAACTATATAAAAATTTATGAGTTGGGAAAGACTTATTTGCCGGGCGAAGAAATGCCAATAGAAGACAAACACCTAACGCTAGCAATTTCCGGCATAAATGACGAGAAAGTAATATATTCTGACGGCAAAGCTTTTTACCTGTTAAAAGGAGCATTAGAATTGATTTTTGCCGAAATTGGAATTAAAAATTTCTCATTAAAGCAGACTAAAATAGACCAATATCATCCCGGCAGAACAGCAAGAATAATTGTAGGAGATAAAAATATTGGCACAATTGGTGAAATTCATCCCGATCTCCAGATTGCATACGGACTAAAACGGCCGGTTGCTATCGCGGACTTATTATTTGATGAATTAGTCGATTTGGTAAATTTAGTGCCTGTTTATAAGCAAATACCAAAGCTGCCAATTGTTCACCGAGATTTGTCGTTTATTATTGATGAAAAAATTTACTATGAAGATGTCTCAGAAAAATTAATTAATGTGGCAAAAGAGCTAAATAAAATTGAGCTTCTGGATGTTTATGCGGGGCTTGAAGAACCGGGGAAAATCAGCAAAACCGTAAGACTCTATTTCCAGCCGGAAGCTAAAACTTTTTCTGAAGAGGAAATAAATGCTCTTTTGGGTAATGTAATGCATGTTTTAAAAGAAGAATTTGAGGCTGTCGTAAGAGTTTAAATCTTAAAATTATTTTCCTGAACTACCCCCCCCCACTTTCCATGTTGTCATTCCCGCCTGTCTCGTTTGGTACTCGCCAAGACGGGCGTAGGCGGGAATCCAGAGGGAATGGATCCTGAATCAAGTTCAGGATGACGAATCTAAGGTTTATGGCAAATATCTAAACAAGCTGTTTACTAAGGATTTAAAAAGAGTACGCGAGTCAGACTTTTTTCCTTGTAAAAAAAGCAATTTTAGTTCAAAATATAAGGGTGAGTGGAAAAAATTTCGGCAACTCTAATAAGCCTAGAGACAGTAGGGTATTTAAGGGCGAGGTTTCTAATAATGACCTTACTAACTTTTTATTGAGCGCAGAAAATTTAGCGAAGATAAAGGACAATCTGGGGGAAGTTTCATCGGTACCCGAAACGCCCGAAATTGAAAACATCGAATTATCAAATGGAAAAGAGACAAACAAAGTGCAAGTTTCTAAAGATAAGCCGAAATATAAATTTAATAAAAAATTAGTTTTTCAAAATGTTCTGCTTTGTCTTTCTTTAATTTTGGTATTTAGTTTACCGGCCGTGGTTTTTGGTTTTCAATTGGCATACTCCGGTAAGGTAATTACCAATGCTAGTCTTTTTGAAGAGAATTTACAGGGCAAAACTTCGGACGAAATAAAAGCTATTGTTGACAGCAAATTGGACGGATATAAAATTTCTGTCAAAAGCGGTAGCTTTACAAAAGACTACTCTCTTGATGATTTAGATGTCAGTAATAATTCAGACGTATTAATTAAAGACTTAATGGCAAACGGACGCAATGGAAGTTTTTGGGCTAATAACAGCTATTTTTTAAAACAATTTGCCGGTAAGATTAATTTAATTTCGTCGCCGGTAAAAGAGTATAGTTTAAATTTTAATTTTAACAGCAAGCAAATTGGATCCGAAATAACCGGTTTGGCGCCCAATTTTTCTACTTCAGAAAATTTGGTGGTAAGGGGAATAGAATCTATCGCTCAGCCACCAAACATGGACGAAAGGTTCTATCAACAGGTGTTTTTATACCGATTCTCCGAGGATTTAAAAACATTCGGCAACGTTTCTTTGCCGGACACTTATTTTAATACCCAAGGTTTTTCTTCAGTTCAAAAACTGGTCAACAAAAGTATCGTGTTAAAAAAGGATGATAAAATTATAAACGTTGGCTCGTTGGATATTACAAGATTTATCGTTTTTGATAACAACTTAAGTCCTAAAATAGACGAGGCCAAAATTGAAGTTTATATAAATGATGTGGTGGTAAGGCAAATAAACATTGCGCCGGAAAATAAAAAAATTAAAGTGGAAAATTTTTCTAAGGAAACCGTAATAAGCGAGGGCAAGCCGGGACTTGCTGTTGATGTTCCCAATTTGAAACAATCAATAGCCTCGGCAATCAAAGAGAGTCAACCCGAAGTTATTATTAAAACAAATGTTGTCCAGCCTCCGGTTGATAGGGAAGACATTATTGTGCCGGATTGGACAAAATACATCGATATTAACCTTTCTACTCAAACAATGACCGCTTTTGATAAAAATGTTCAGGTTGGTCAATGGAAAATTACCTCGGGTTCAAATTATCACCCTACACCCGCAGGCGTTACATATATTTTTGGTAAAACGGCAATTACAAGAATGTGGGGCGGCACGCCGGGGATAGATTATTACGATCTGCCAAATGTCCATTGGGTTACTTGGTTTAGGGCCGGAGGGTATGCAATTCACGAGGCTTATTGGAGAAGTGCTTTTGGCGGGCAAGATTACAAATGGAACGGGTCCCACGGATGCATTAACGCTCCAATTGACGTTGCTAAATATATTTACGATTGGGCGCCAATCGGTACTCCGGTAGTTGTTCATTACTAAGTAAAAAGTAAGTGCCTATTTTAATATTATCTGTTAAAATGCTTTTAATTGGATCTTGAAAACTTAGAAAAAAAGGGTTGATTTGTGTGAGAGATGGCTCGCGTTATTCGATCGAATGCTATAATATTAATAACGCATATGCAAAGCATTTAGGATGCATTTGTCAGAGTGGCTATAAAACCATTACCGAAGCAAAAAAAATTTTAGACAAACTGATGCCTTATGAGGTTGAGAATTATTTTGGAGTAGATTTTTTAAGCATCCATCATAAGTTGGTTATCTACGATCATGAAAATTGCTACAATAACCGCGAAAGTAATTGTTTCTGTCCTTCATGTATCCCAACGTTTTACAAAACGGAGAATCATGGTTTTGCAACTTATAAGCTAGGGCTTGCAGTTTTTACCGAACAAGATATGGAAGAATTTATTGAAACGATTCTGACAGAAACCATTAAACATATGGTTAATTCTCAAATAGGAGAAATAAAAAAGAACATTATCAAGTTTTGAATTAAAGTTTTTCGGGAGCCAAAATTGGCTCCTTTTTTATTGACAGATCCTTGTTTCTATGGTAATATTTATGACGTTAAAATGATTGAGCTTTAAGAAAAGAATAAAAATACAAACATAGCGATGGAAAAGACTTAAGGAGGATGGGAATGAGTATTAAAAAGATTGTTTCGGGATTGCTTGTTTTGGTGTTACTTCTTGGAGCTTCGTTAATCATTACTGGCTGCGGGGAGCTTGGTACTGGCGCCGGCATTTTAGGGCGCAAGACCTCAAGGATTACCGGACAAGAGTATGTTGTAAATATGCCCTCCCAAGTTCAAAGAATTATCTGGGTAGACTTTACGTCCGGTGGTTTTATGACTACTAAGAACGTGACCTTTATCGATAACGTTAACGAGTATTATACTCTTGAGATCAATGATCTTGATATCTTTCAGGGTATAATTCACTGGCTTAAGCCGGGCAGCGAAGAGAAAGAAAGCTGGACTTCAAAGCGAGGCTTTACCTCAAGGTATAATGGCCGCGTTACTAATATTGCGCTGCCGGATGACTTTAAGGTAATGCTTTCTGTATCCGTTAAATCTAACGGTACTAAGGACATCACCTATATAAGTAATTCCGGTCAGAACAAGTCCAAAGAATACAAGGATCTTTCGCCATTCGACGGCAGCATCATTTGGTCTAAGACCGGCGGCGATACAGTAGAAAAATTCTTCTTTGGAAGAAGTCTCTCTAGATTTACCGGCAAACCGATTAGGATCAAAGTGCCCGATAACTTCCATAAGATGGTAGGCGTTGACTTTACCGAGTCTGATGAAAACACCATCAAAAATATTACCTTCATGGCTACCGATGAGCGCTACTATACTACAGAGATCAAAGATTCGGGCATCTTTGAGGGTTCAATTGCCTGGGTTGCAACGGGTAAGGGCAACAAATTTTACCAATCCCGCAATCTTTCTCGAATTGGCCTGGGTGCTAGTGAGATCGGTGTTCCGGAAGATTTTAAGGAAATGATTAGCGTTAGCATCAAGCCGAGCGGCATGAAAGATCTTGTTTATCTGTCAACCGATGGTCAGGTTAAAGCCCAAGAATATGCGGACTTTAGTATGCTTCAGGGACGCATGATTTTTAAGATCGAAAAGCAGTAAGTTATACGATTTTAAGGAGCCTTTAAGGGCTCCTTTTTTTAAACTTTTTTTTGACTAAAGTGAGTAATTATGCTAAAATTTTTTCATATGAAAACTATTAATCAATCATTATTGCTGCTCGGTTTATTTACTTGTTTCCCTTTGGGGGGTTGATTTAAGAGTTTTCAAAAAAGTTTAAAGTAAAAATTGCCTTCCATCGGGAAGGTTTTTTAGTATCGAACCTTAAAAAATTAGAGGAGGAGATTAAGATGAAAAGAGTTCAGATTTTTGACACTACCTTAAGGGACGGGGAGCAATCTCCTGGAATTAGCTTAACGCCGAAGAACAAGCTGGAAATTGCGAGGCAGCTGGACAGATTAGGGGTTGATGTTATCGAAACAGGATTTCCAATATCATCCTCCGGGGATTTTGAAGCCGTTAGTTTAATTGCCAGCAAGGTTTCGCGTCCGGTTATATGCGCCTTATCGAGGGCAAAAGAAGAAGATATTGATGTAGCTTGGCAGGCCATAAAGGAAGCGGCAAATCCGCGTATTCATACTTTTGTTATGGCATCCGATATTCAAATTAAAAAGCAGCTTAACAAATCTTATGCCGAAGTTTTGGAAATGGTTTCCATGGCGGTTAGCAGAGCAAAAAGGCATGTTTGGGACGTGGAGTTTTCGCCGATGGACGCAACGAGGGCTAATTTTGATTTTTTGTTAGAAATGATAGGTTTGGCAATTAAAAACGGGGCAACGGTAATAAACATTCCCGATACGGTTGGTATTTCAACTCCGGATTCATTTGGCCAACTGATTAAATATCTGGTGGAAGCATTTCCGTGGCTGGGGGACAAAGTAACTTTAAGTGTTCATTGTCATAATGATCTTGGCATGGCCACAGCCAATGCTTTAGTGGCGCTTCAAAACGGCGCGAATCAAGTTGAGTGCACCATAAACGGCTTAGGTGAAAGAGCCGGCAACACGGCGCTTGAAGAAATTGCCATGATTATAGACACCTTGCCGGATTTGGCCCTAGAGACCAATGTAAAGACGCCAGAAATATCTAAAACCAGTCGTTTAATAACCAACCTTACCGGTTACAGCGTCCAGCACAATAAAGCCATAGTTGGTAGAAACGCTTTTGCTCATTCGTCAGGCATCCATCAGGACGGAGTTTTGAAATCATCAGACACTTACGAAATTATTAAACCTGAGCGGATTGGCTTAAAGACTAACAAGCTGGTTCTTGGAAAAACTTCCGGCAAGCATGCTTTTAAGGAATATTTGAGCGAGTTGGAAATTAGTTTGCCTGAGGAATACTTTAAAGAAGCTTTCCGCCGGTTTAAAAAATTGGCTGATAAAAAAGCTGAAATTACAGAAGCGGACGTTGAAGCTATAGTAAATGAGGTTTGCCTTTCTGGTGAGGAAGTTTATCATTTGGTTGATTTGTCGGTTTGCGGGAAAGATGGCGATATGCCAATAGTAAACGTTGTGGTATCCAAAAACGGAGAAAAAAAGAAAGCATCAGCAGAAGGAAAGGGGCACGTTTCAGCAATCGCCGCTGCCATTAATAACGCTTTGCAAATTAACGGCCAAATCACTGATTATGAAGTTAAATCAATTACCGAAGGCTCTGATTCTCAGGCTTATGTTATTTGTAAAGTATTGGTTAATGAAAAAACCTATACCGGCAGCGGTTCGGACGAGGATGTGTTAAAAGCCAGTGCAATAGCTTATTTAAGAGCAGTAAGCAGAGCGCTTGCATAACTCTTTAGGGCAGTACCAATTTTAAAAAGTTGGTGCTGCTTTTTTAATGTAATTTTGTTGTTTTTTATGCTTATTTGTGCTAGAGTTAAATGGTGATTAAGTAGAAAATTACAAGCAATTTGACTTAGTTATTTCTTCGAGATTGGACAGCATGCTTATTGCTTTAAAACTCGAATAATATAGTATACAAACTAAATTTTAGATATATCCAACACGGATACAGTTTTTATTTTTGCAAAGGAGATAAATGGCGACAAAAGACACTTATAATGCAGAGCAGATTCAGGTTTTAGAAGGCTTGGAGCCTGTTCGTAAAAGACCCGGTATGTACATTGGCGGCACCGGCCAGGAGGGGCTGCATCATTTAATTTGGGAAATCGTGGACAACTCCATTGACGAAGCCACTGCCGGTTTTGCTTCCCATGTTAATCTTATTATTGAAGATGGCAATAAAGTAACGGTGACAGATGACGGCCGCGGTATTCCGGTTGATATTCATCCTAAAACTAAAAAATCCAGCTTAGAAACCGTTTTAACAGTACTTCATGCCGGTGGTAAGTTTGGGGGCGGCGGATATAAAGTTTCGGCCGGTTTACACGGTGTGGGTTTGTCTGTGGTAAACGCGCTTTCAAGCTGGCTTAAAGCCGAGGTTTATAAAAACGGTAAAATTCACGTTCAAGAATATGAGCGTGGAGTGCCTCAAAGCAATATAAAAGTTGTTGGCGATACCGTCAAAACCGGAACCATCATTCAATTTATTCCGGACGAAAAGATTTTTCCAATCGTTGATTTTGATTACAATACAATTCTTACCCACATGCGTCATCGGGCTTATCTTACTAAAGGTTTAAAACTTTGTTTCACAGATTGCCGAAATGGTCAAAGTAAAAGATACGGTTTTTATTTTGAGGGTGGAATAAAATCTTACGTCCAGTATCTAAATAGAAATAAAGAAATTGTAAACACGCCTTTTTATGTTGAAAAAAAGGTAGATGAAACCAATGTAGAAATTGCAATTCAATATACCGAAAGTTATGCGGAAAACGTGCAGTCCTTTGCTAATACCGTAACAACGCCGGAAGGCGGAACTCACGTTACCGGATTTAGAATGGCCATAAACCGTGTTATTAATGAATATGCCAGGAAAAATGGTTTACTTAAAGATAATGAGCCCAACTTAACCGGTGATGATATTAAAGAAGGTTTAACAGCCGTTATTTCGGTTAAAATTGTTGATCCTCAGTTTGAAGGTCAGACAAAAGCTAAGCTTGGCAACCCGGAAGTTCAAGGACATGTGCAGCAGGTAATGGCGGAATATTTTAAGTATTTCTTAGACGAAAATCCCAATGAGGCCAAGAAAATTATCGGTAAAGCGTCTCTCGCCGCCAGAGCCCGAGCAGCAGCCAAAGCGGCTAGAGAAACCGTTATCAGAAAGGGCGCTTTAGAGGGTATGACATTACCGGGAAAACTCGCCGATTGTTCGGAAAGAGACCCAAAACAGTCTGAAATCTATATAGTTGAGGGCGATTCCGCCGGAGGCTCAGCGAAGCAGGGTCGGGATCGAAAATTTCAGGCGATCTTGCCTTTAAAAGGTAAAATTTTAAATGTGGAAAGAGCCAGGTTAGACCGGATGCTTTCTTCTGACGAAATTAAGGCGCTTATTATTGCGCTTGGTACCGGAATTAGCGAAAATTTTGATGCGTCAAAACTTAGATATGACCGAATTATTATAATGACGGATGCGGATTATGATGGTGCGCATATTAGAACTTTGCTACTTACTTTTTTTTACAGGCATATGAAAGAAATTGTGGATACCGGTCATATTTATATTGCTCAGCCGCCGCTTTACAAAGTTTCTTACGGAAAAGAAAAAGCTTATGTTTACAACGAGGCGGAAAGAGATGAAGTAGTAGAAGAATTCAAAGGTATCAGGGACGAAAAGAAAAAGATGAGGGATATGAAAAAAGTAATTAAAAAAGCCGAGTCCCAAACTCCGGAGGAATCTGCAGATTTGGAAGAAGCAAAGGAAGTTAGTTCTATTGCAGATGCGGTATCTTTTTCTGAAAGTTCAGATTTGCAGGGCATAAACATTCAGCGATATAAAGGTCTTGGTGAAATGAATCCGGATCAGCTTTGGGAAACCACCATGGATCCGGAAAATAGAGTTTTATTGCAGGTTAAAGTTGAAGACGCCGAAAAGGCAGACGAAGTATTTTCGATGCTTATGGGTGCGGAAGTTGATCCTAGAAAAAGGTTTATTCAGACGCATGCAAAAACAGTTAAAAACCTTGATATTTAAAATATTAAGAATTATGAATTAAGAATTATGAATTTTGAATCAATTAAGAATTAAATAATTAAGAAATTAATTAAAAATTCTAAATGTCAAATCTCCGTCATTCCGGACATTCCTTTGGAAAATACAATCAATTGATCCGGAATCCATGCTTTCTGGATTCCGGCTCGAAGGCCGGAATGACAAGGTTGTTAAAAAAATAGGCGGGAGTGATCTCAATGTCATATAGACCATTGAGAGCTCCCGCCTTGTTTGTGTTTAGCTAGACTGTAAGAATTTCTTCAGTTTCTTGAAGTTTGGCATCAGCCGTTTCCCATTTTCCACAGCGACCGCCGTAGAATGCAATGGTTTTTCCGGCTTCCATAATTCTTACGACTTCACATTGATTTTCGCAGCCCTTACATTTAAAGCTGCGGGTTAAAAATTCTGTTTCAGAAATGTGAAATCCTTTGAAATTGGTTATTTCTTTTTGCTTAGCGGCTGCTTTTGCATACAAGGCCATACCTAAAGCACCCATGACGTTGTAGTGCTTTGGAATTATTATTTCTATGCCTAGAGCTTCTTCAAAAGCTCTTTTCATGCCGGCATTAGCTGCAACGCCGCCTTGGAAAATGACAACCGGTCCTATTTTCTTCCCTTTTGCCAAGTTGTTTAGATAATTTCTTACCAAAGCCTGGCAAAGACCATAAATAATGGATTCCTTGTCATAGCCCAACTGTTGTTTGTGAATCATGTCTGACTCGGCAAAAACCGAACACCTACCCGCTATGTGGCAAGAATTAGTTGCCTTTAAAGCCAGCTCACCAAACGATTCAATAGGAACTTTTAGACGGCTTGCCTGGTGGTCCAGGAATGATCCGGTACCGGCAGCACAGACGGAATTCATGGCAAAGTCTACAATCACACGATCTTTAATAAAGATGATCTTTGAATCTTGCCCGCCAATTTCCAAAACTGTATTTACGTTTGAAACTTCAAACGCGGCAGCAAGTCCGTGAGCTGTAATTTCGTCATAAATAACATCGGCACCAACTATATGTCCGGTTAAAACCCGACCGCTTCCCGTTGTGCCAACCCCATTTATTACGGTGCTTTCTCCTATCTCTTCTTTAAGTATGCTCATACCATTTTGAACGGCCTTTATTGGCTCGCCTTCGGTTAGAAGATAAATAGATGATACAACTTCATTTTCTTCATTTGTCAGCACCAAATTTGTACTAACCGATCCTACATCTACACCTAAATAGCGTGCCATATTTTTTCCGTCTCCTTTCGGACAATATTGGTGAATGCTTGTAATCTGGTAACAATACCTGCTTGACCCGTCTTTTCATCAATTTGGATCGATAAAAATGGTGTTTGGGCTTCGGCAGTGATAATCTCAAGTGCTTCTAGGGCCATAATATCCGGCATGCAACCAAAAGGATATAAATGAATTATTCCATCTATACCTTCGTTAATGTAGTGAATGGCGTGACCAACATTAGCTGTACAATCGCCACCGCACCAGCCATCTATCCATGGTTTGGCAAGCTTGTGGGCATCGAAGTTGTTAATTCCCGCTACTTTTTCCGCATTCTTTGGACCCGTCCAGTCGGTGATATAAATTGCCCTTTCTATTTCTATGCCTAGTTCATTTAGTAATCTCTCGATGTTCATATTAATGAAAGGCTCCAGGACAACATAGAATTCCCCGACAACTCCTATTTTAAAAGTTTTGCGGTTGGAATCTAGCTCCACCGAATTCATTACGTCGACGGCTTCCTCTTGATACTTGGCAAGTTCTTTATCGTTTTTTGCGGATCTTAGTAGGCCGACGGCTTCGTCATACTTTTTTTGAGTGTCGCCGCGATACTTTTCTTTAGCCCTTATCGAAAGAAGCATACTTTCAATTTTGTCCATGCAAACCGCTTTTTTAAAGCTTCTGGTAAGATGCCAATAAATTGTCGGTTTGCTTTTGCTGCTTAACTCGATTAAAGGACCAAAGAATTTTTGAAGATCATTTAGCAAACCTTCGCCCGAAGTCATTGGTTCAAGCGTGCAGATTCGGATTTTTTTATCATAGCCATTCTCTTTTAGTATTGCCTTGTAAACTTCGCCATAATATCCAAAGCGGCACGGTCCATAACCTCCTACCATCAAAGCAATATCGGCGCCATTATCGGCTGAATTCATAATGCTTGCTATAGTCGCCTTTAAGGGGAAACAGGCAAATTCGGGAGATACTGAGGCGCCGACTTCGATCATCTTGTTGTTCAAAGGTGACGGAGGCAGAAAATCTATTCCTAGCCGTTTCATCCAATCTTCAACAAGAATTGACATTGTCCCCATTTGGGGAACCGTAACTACGTGATTCTTGCCTTTCACTAAATAACACCTGCCTTCACGCCTCTTATTGAATTAACAAAGGCTTCTACCCTGGTTTTTAGACCGGTATCGCTGTCAAGCTCGGCCAGCACTATGGCCATTAATTTTCCGTCTAGATTATTGCTTATTTGGTTTAGAAAAACTGACATCAGGCTATCGGGCCCGCAAGGGAACGAATCTAAAAACAAGATACCGTCAACCAAGTTATTCTCTAATAAATAAGCAACTGATCCCACAATCTCTCTTTCGTAATTCCAAAAAAGCTTTTTAGACATGTGTGTGTCCGCTGCTTTTTCGGATATTTCTTTGCCAACCATTTCTATGGTTATAACTTTTACATTCATTCGGTAAAGTTTGCTTAAGATGTTCATAGAGAGGTACGAATCATAGATGTTGTAAGGGTGGCCTATAACGCCAATAGACAAATCCGGATTTTCAGGCTGTTTCATGTCATAGGGCAGAATCATGCCATTCGCCATGTCTTGTTCAAATTTTTCTTTCACCAAAAGGGCATCATGGTAGTAGTCGTGAGTTTGTTTTTCGGTTTTTCCGAATACTTCTCCAATTTGAGCCAGCTCTGCTTTTAGGATTTTTTCTTGTTCTCCCTTTTTAACATGTGGGGTAAATTTTCGCATATTAATTTCTAGAGGCAAAAATTTATCACGTTGCTCCCGAAAACTTATGTTCATAAGAAGTGATCTTAGCCCCATAAATTTTGGGCAGGTATAGGTTCTGTCTTCCTCGGACACAAATCGTAGGGCAGGAATGTAATCGCATGATTTTAACAGCCGCGCCACATGGCCAAAGTAGATTTTAAACGGCGTACAGATATTTTCATTTACTAAAGCTGCACCTTCTTCTAGAATTTGACTGTTAGTTTGTTCCGAATAAACAACTTCGGCTCCAAGGTTTGTAAAAAAATGATCCAACAATGGATTTAGTCTGTAGCCCATTAGGGCACTGGGTAAGCCAACCTTAATTTTACCGTTGCTCTCTGTCGTCAACTTTATCATCCTCCATTTCCTAGTCTTAAATTTTTAATTTCAACCATCTGGTATTACCATTCAAGGAGTTTCTTAGATTAACGCATTGTATCACTGGATGGCTGAAAATTCAATGAAAAGTTGTTTCGGGATTTTGTTGAAATGAGTAGAAAAAACCATCCTTTCTGCTTGTTATTTGCCTCAAATTCAGGTACAATAGATGAGTTAATGGACACATATTTAAAACTCATTCGAAGACAGTTAAAAGCATGGACATTTGAAATATCAAGAAATTAAGAATTATGAATTATGAATTTTGAATCAATTAAGAATTAAATAATTAAGAAATTAATTAAAAATTCTAAATTCAAAACTCGAAATTATTCAGAAGGAAAGAACTTATGGCCAAAAAAACTTCAGGCGAACAACTACCATTCAATGTTGGTTACGTAAAACCAAGGGAAATGACCGATGAAATGCAACAATCCTACTTGGATTATGCCATGTCGGTTATCGTTGCCCGCGCTTTGCCGGACGTAAGAGACGGTTTAAAGCCGGTACATAGGCGTATTCTTTATGCCATGAACAGTCTTGGTTTAAAACACAATGTAAAACATAAAAAATCGGCCTTTGTGGTTGGTGAGGTTTTAGGTAAATATCATCCTCACGGCGATACGGCAGTTTACTATTCCATGGTTCGTATGGCTCAGGAATTTTCGATGCGCTACCGCCATGTAGATGGCCAGGGCAACTTTGGTTCCATGGACGGAGACGGGGCGGCAGCGATGCGTTATACGGAAGCCAGGATGACTTCATTTGCTGAGGAAATGCTTACTGATATCGACAAAGATACTGTAGATTTTATGCCAAACTACGACGGTTCGGTTAAGGAGCCGGTGGTTTTGCCCGCCAGAATTCCTAACCTTTTGGTTAACGGGCAAATGGGCATTGCGGTTGGTATGGCGACAAATATTCCGCCCCATAATTTAAACGAAGTTATAGATGCCACTACTCATTTAATAGATAACCCCAATGCTATAGTTGAGGATCTTATGAAATATATAAAAGGTCCCGATTTTCCAACCGGCGCTACTGTTTATGCCGACGAAGTTGCTCAGGCTTATGGCACCGGCAGAGGAAAAGTAATTATCAGGGCCAATGCCGAAATTGTAGAATCTAAAAAAGGCGGTTTCCAAATTATTATTTCGGAAATTCCATATCAGGTTAACAAGGCCGATTTGGTTGCCAAAATTGCCGATTTGGTTAAAGAAAAGAAGATTGTGGGTATTTCCGATCTACGAGACGAGTCCGACAAAAAAGGTGTCCGTGTTGCCATCGATCTAAAGAAAGACGCTTATCCTAATAAAATTTTAAACCAGCTATACAAAATGACCAATATGCAAACAGCTGTTCATTATAATATGATTGCTCTAATTGGTGGTATTCAGCCACGTCTTTTAACTTTAAAATCAATTTTAGAAGAGTTTGTCAAACACAGACAAAAAGTGGTAACAAGACGCACCGAATACGATCTTAGAAAAGCTAAAGAACGCGCCCATATTTTAGAGGGTTTACTTATTGCGCTTGGCGCCATTGACGAAGTTATTAAAACCATCCGCGCTTCTCAAACTAAGGAAGAGGCAAAAGATAATTTAGTTAAGAAATTTAAACTTACGGAAATTCAGGCTCAAGCAATTCTAGACATGAGACTTCAAACTTTGGCCGGTTTAGAGCGTAAAAAAATTGAAGACGAATATGCAGAACTTCAAAAATTAATAGCTCATCTGGAAGATCTTCTTGCTCATCCCGAAAAAATCTTAAGTGTCATTAAAGAAGAACTGGAAGAGATTAAAACTAAATATGGTGACGAGCGAAAGTCTAAGATTATTAAATCTAAACTCGGCGAATTTTCCGAGGAAGATTTGGTGGCTAACGAAACCGTAATTGTGGCGCTTACTAAAGGAAATTACATTAAAAGAATCTTGGCTTCCACTTTTAGGCAGCAGCAGCGCGGCGGCAAAGGCGTAATGGGAATGCAGACCAAAGAAGAAGATATTGTGGAGCACATGGCCCTAACTCATAACCACGACGAAATTATGTTTTTTACCAACATGGGTCGCGTTTTTAGAACCAAAGTTTATGAAATTCCAATGGGTTCACGTATAGCCAAAGGTTCGCCAATCGTCAACTTTATTCAATTGGCGCCGGAGGAAATTGTGACTTCGGTTATTACCGTTTCCAAGGATGAAAAGACAGACGCTAAATACTTGTTTTTTGCAACCAAGTTTGGTGTAATCAAAAAAGTACCAATGGAGCAGTTTGATAATGTCAGGCGAAACGGACTTATCGCTTTAAATCTTGATAAAGGAGATGCTCTTTGTTGGGTTAAAACTACATCTGGTGTAGACGAGATTATTATGGCCACTAAATCTGGTGTCGCCAACAGATTTTCCGAAAAAGATGTCCGGCCAATGGGGCGAGGAGCCAGAGGGGTTAGGGGCATGAAAATGAAGGGGACTGATGAGATTGTGGGCACAGATGTTGTAGTAAAAGACAAAAAAGGTCAGCAAATGATGGTAATTATGGAAAATGGTTACGGCAAAAGAACGGACATAGAAGAATTTACACCGCATCGCCGAGGCGGAGTGGGCATTAAAGCCGCATCTGTTACGCCCAAAACCGGTAGTGTGGTGGATGTTAGAATTATTGAAGACTTAAAAGAAGACTTGGTAATTGTATCCAAGCAGGGCGTGGTTATTAGACTTCCGCTAAAACAGGTTAATAAAATCGGCCGCGTAACCCAAGGCGTCCGTGTAATGCGTCTTAACGAAAAAGACAAGGTTTCTTCCGTAACCTTGGTAAGTGAAGAAAAGATAGAGGAAGAAGTTGAGAAAGTGGAGGAAGGGAAGTAGGCCAAAGGGCAAAGCCCTTTAAATGTCCAATTTCTAATTCCAAATTTCTAATCAATGTCAAATGACTTCCGCCTAAGGCGGATCGCCCTCTGGACGGAAATGTATAAATAATTATTCTTCGACCGAAGTGGAGAAGTACAATATGCCCATTCCCGACTTGCCTGTCAGCCGAAGGATGGATCGGAAATCCAGAAAGAATTCATAGATGATCAACCAAATTGATGAAAAAATGAAAAAAGCTATTAGGCAAGTAGAAGCAATATTAGTTTCAAAAGACTATTCTGATGCTATGGCCAATTCCAGGTTAACTACTGAGGAAATAGAGAAGGTTGTTTCTGAGTATTGTGGTAAAATTGACGTAGCTCCAGATTCTTACTTTCAAAATGTTAAAGCTATACCAATAGCCGGAACTGATCCGCAAAGATGGGCAGTAGATTATGATCTTTGGATTGACGGGAAATCCAGCGACCTTACATTATCTTTAGAGCTTACTACCACAGATAGTGCTGGCAATTATACTGCTTCAATTGAAGATTTACATGTTCAATAAATTGTCATTCCCGACTATTCCTATAAAAATATAATCAGTTGATCGGGAATCCAAATAATTAATAAAAGGAAATTCATATGAAAACAATTCATAAAGTTGCGGCTATTGTTATAAAGGATAACTCTTTTTTAATGGTGCGTAAGGTTGGCAAAAACACTTGGACTAATCTTGGCGGGCATATTGAAGAAGGTGAAACAGAGGAGCAGGCTTTAAAAAGGGAAATTTTAGAAGAACTTAATTGTGATTCCAACATCATCAGAAAACTAGATGACTTTAAAGCAAAGGCAGCTCATGATGACGCCATGCTCACACTCTCTACATACTTAGTGGAGCTGATGGGAGATCCAGTAATTAACGATCCGGAACTGGAAGAATTTAAATATATCCCGAGGGAGTACAGAGAACAGGGTTATAAAATGCCGGAATCCATTGAAAAGCATGTTGTTCCCTATTTAATTGAAAATAAGCTACTTTTATCAAAGTATTAGCCGTTAGAGTCTCCGGGGCTATATTTAATCATGGCTAAAGACGACAGGCCAATAAATACTAAAGAGGATACATTATTCAGATAACTGACATTAATTCCTAAGTTTGGTAATAGCAGGTCAACGGTTAACGCCGATATCGCAAATAACGTTATGCCTGCTACAATTAACGACATCTTTTTTTTGACCAGCCCTTTTTGTTTTATTGTGGCTTTTGTAATTGCAAAAATTGCATAAAAAACAGTAGCTATAGCATACGCTATGTATACATAATAAAGAGGCGTCATTGAATTTTGAAAATTTGCAGTTGGAAGTTGATCGGACATTTGTTTAATAAGCAGGCCGTTCGGTATGGCTAGCAGGGCGAATATGATGCCGATAAAGTAAATTATCAGAATATTTCTTTTATTGTATCCCTTGCTTATGCTAATTGCCCATGATGTCCCTGAAGCGACTGTTAGTGATCCGGCTGAATAAGTCAGTCTAAATAAAAAAGAGCTTATTTGGGGATTGTACCAGAAATAGTTAGCTATATTATAAAAGATCAGCATCATAGTGAAAATAAAAAATAAAATATTCAATGGATTTTTTTTATCCTTTAATAGTACGGCCAGGCCGAGTACAAAACATCCAAAAGATGCCAAAATTGTTGTTGCCAAATAAATCATAATTTTATTATAAAGCCTAATTTTTAAAAATTATAGTGATAATTTTAGGTCTTATACTGGGCTTACGCAAAATAGCACATCTATCCAAGCCGAAACAAGGTGAGATAAAATCACTTTTCTCTACTGGAAGCGTATTTGTAGATACGCTGACAGGAGAAAAAGGGATTTTAGCCGCTTGATTTGGTTTGGGAGGTGTGGTAGGGGTTTGCGTAAGTCCAGTATACAAGCCTTAAATTTGCAAATTGTCAAAAAAGGAATAGAATCTACTTAATAGCTTCTTAATGGAGATATATATGAAGATTTGTATTATTGCCCCAACGGTGATTCCTATTTTAGGCAGAAAGCAAGAATATGGAGGTATCGAGTTAGTGGTTGCGCTAGCAGCGGAGGAGCTTACCAGGCGCGGACACGATGTTTACCTATTTGCGCCGGGAGATTCCCATGTAAGTTGTAATTTGGTTAGTATTACGCCAAGTGCGGTTGGACAGGGAATTTCCTTTGAAAAAGAAAAGCATTTTAATAAAATTGCATATGAAATGGCAGTTGCCGAAAACCCTGATATTATTTGGGACAATACATTAGCGGTGCATGCTCAGGAGATGGGAGAAAACCATTCGATTTTTTTATTTAAAGCAGATATTGCAATAAACAGAGAGGAAATGGTAAATACCGGCGATATTCCGGTTATTCAAACTCTTCATGGACCGGCCAAAGATCATATCCCTGGCCTAATTAAGACTTTAGGGGAAGCCGGTCAATTTTTTGTCAGTATCAGTCATGACCAGGCCAAAAGATTTGCGCCTTATATTGAAAGAGGACAACATTTAGGTACGGTATATAATGCGGTCGATACGGAATTTTATCACATTAATCCAAATAAAAAAGGTGATTTTCTGTTATGGCTTGGTCGTTTTTGTATGGAAAAGGGAACTCATATTGCTTTAGAGGTAGCCCATAAGCTTGATATGCCCATTAAAATTGTAGGGAAAATTGCAGAGAAGCATGAGAAAGATTATTTTGAAAAATTTATTAAACCAAATCTTAGGTCAAAAGACGAAGTATTGGGAATTATTTCTTCGGAAATGAAAAAAGACCTATATGCGGATGCATATGCAACATTAATGTCTAATATTTGGCCGGAACCTTTTGGTCTTGTTGCCATTGAATCTATGGCATCCGGAACACCGGTGGTGGGGCCGTCACTGGGATCATTAACCGAAGTGGTAAACGGTTCCGGGGTGTTAGTGCCGGTGGAAGATTTGCATCTTAATGAAAACGAAACATATATTACCGATGCGCAGTTGAAATACATAAATAGAATGGCAGAATATGTGCCAAAAGCGAAAGCCATTCCGCCGGAACTTCCCAGGGATAGGGTAGAGAAACTATTTTCGGTTAAGCACAATGCGGACGGTTACGAAACATCTTTTGCTAAGGCTATTTATTTAAAGAAAAAAGAACTAAAAGCGCTGGTATGAGTTATAATTATTTTAAGTGAAAAAGAAGAAAAAACAAATATTTAGTAAAAAGTTGATTATTGGTCTCATGGTAGTGCTGTTAACGGTTGTGGGATTTTTTGGATTTAGGCAAATAGCTGGATCTTTGGTTCATGTTAAAAGCGAGAAAAATCAAAAAGTAGAAAATAACAACAAAGTTTCTAGTGACGACAATGTTGCTGTCCACACATATAATTTGCCCGAAGAAGAGCAAAATATCGTTGCTCCACAAATGGTTTATAAAATAACGCCGATTCCGAAACCTATGCCGCCCCAGACCACATTTGGTTATTCGGTAAACGGCAGGGCAATTGGCGGTTGGATATTCGGCAGTGGAACTGAAACTATGTTTTTCTTTGGAGCAATTCATGGCTCCGAAAAAGGAACGGTTTCAGCAATGAACAGTTTCGCCAGATACATATTTGATAACCCAACCGTAGTTGGCAAAAACAAAAGAATTATAATCATACCTGTAGCTAATCCGGATGGATATGCAAACAGCAGCAGGCTAAATGGTCATGCAGTGGATATAAATAGGAATTTTGATACTGCCGGTTGGACTCCTCAGGGAGCAAATGATAATTTTGGTGGCCCAAGTTCATTCTCCGAACCTGAAAGCCGACTTATAGGGGACTTGGTGTCAAATTATAACGTTTCAACAATGGTTGCCTTTCATTCTAAGGGTAATCTTGTTCATCCGGAGGCCAATCAGTCGTCTTACGACTTGGCGCATCTTTATTCTTCTTATTCCGGTTACAGATATTATAATGATATTGCGTCATACGAGGGCACGGCAACCAACTGGCTTAGGGAGAAAAAGGGAGGCACTGCAATTACAGTAGAACTAACAAGCCACACTTCTTCGGACTGGACAAAAAACAGGCCGGCGCTCCTTCAGATTATCAAATAAATAAAGTAATGGATAATTCTCTCCAAAGGTCTCATTACCCTAATGCTTGCAAATGCCTCAAAAAAGAGTATATTTCTTATCAATATGAAAGCATACATAACGTGTCCGGTAAGTATTACGCACCAGCGCATTTTGCTCTTGCCGGAATTAAAGGATCTCTTAAAACAATTCGAAATAGAATCATATATTTATAACATATCCGGAAAACCCGAAGATGTTTATAGGCATGACATGAATATTCTTCAAGAAAGCGATCTTCTAGTTGCTGAAGTATCGGAACCTAGCCATGGCGTGGGTATTTTAATTGGCCTATCTTTTCAATTTGGAATTAAACGTATTTTACTTATCAAAAAAGGACGGTCTTTATCAAAGATTCTCTACGGCATGCCCGATACCGATATTTTGGAATACGAAACGAAGGACGACTTAAAAATCAAGCTTCAAAATTTGCTTTCAACTCTTTCTAAGGTTGAATAAACTTCCGGTAAAGGCTATATTAATTATAATGCATTCTAAATATTTCAAAAAAAGCTTAATATTGTTAATTATTTTTTTGTTTATTCCCGGCGTTTCACTTGCGCTGGATAATGGCTTAAAAAAGCAAGGCAAAAGTGATTACGATCAAATTCAAGTTTTTAAGAATGATTTCTTAAATAATAAAAAAATTAGTAAAGAATCTATTTTAAATAAAATTGTTGAAGAGGAAGAATATTTTTTGGAATCTAAGGATTTCTATGAAAATGCTAAAGAGGATGAAAAAATTTCAGCAGATGCAGTCAAAATGCAGCAAATAGCAGATAACGTTTTAAGATCAATGAGTAAATATAAACAATCTTTTGACGCGACCGAAGATCCAAAAATACGTGAAAATATAAGAAAAGAAGCTGATAATATCTTAAACGGCGCCAACTTGGATTATTATAAAATATTGGGCTTGAGGCCAATTGATTTGTATTTTAAATTTTTTGTTGCATTAGCGCTATTAATATTTGTCTCAACAGTTTATTTTATTTCAAGCTATTTTGCATCGAAAAAATTAGGCATGGAAGTAATTATGCAACTGAAATTAGGAGTTTTTAGGAGCTCTATTATTACTATTTTTGGCCCCATCATTTCAGCCGCTTGGTACTTTTTATCTTATCCGGGTTACAATAAGTTCTTATTTTTAATACCTACCGTTTTAAGCGCTGCCTATTATGGAAGGTCTTTATTTATTTTCTTCGGGAATTTAAAGGATGCCAATTATGGTGCCGATTACTCATCATACAGTCAAAATAGGATGGTTCCCGGAATGAAAAGGGAAGATGTAAAGCCCGAAAAGCCTGCCGAGCAACCAATTAAAGATGGAAAAATTGTAGTGGAAAAACGGCAAGAAATGCAGGATTTGCGGATAGAGCAAACAGGGGAGGAAAAAAAGCAAAGTATAAACGCTGAAGAATCGAATAAAAAAGATGAACAAGATGACGATAATAGCCCAAAAGTAACTCATTCATATTAAAAATATTTCTCTTTTCAAGCAAGCGCCAATATTTCAATAATCCAAAATTATGGGATTTTTTTTTATCTAGAGTCTTGTTAATTCGCCTATAAATTTTGTCTCTTATTTTAGTTATTCTTGGATTAAGTTTGATTTTAGTTTTATTAAGCTAAAGTATGACTTAAAAAAATAGTAATTAAAACGAAAGGAGGAAAAGTGAAACTTTTTCTTAAAAGAAAAGCTGGTTATGCGATAGCAACCATTGCGGGACTGGCACTACTTAGCGGCAACATTTTTGCGGCTAAATGGTCAGCAGGGAATGACACCACGGGTGCTAATTCCGAAAACGATGCAATTATTAATGTCAAGAATGATGCAAAAATCGAGAACGAAAATCGAACTGACGTTGATAATAACGCAAGAGTGAAAGCAAACACGGGCGACAATGAAGCAAACTACAACACAGGGAGCGGCACAGTGAGATCGGGAGATATTGATCTTGCTTTTGACATTGCCACCATGATTGGATTTGAAGACATGGATATGGATATGGGCGGCGGAACGTGGTCTATTAGTGTTGGTAACAAAACAACCGGTTATAATTCTGACAATGATGCGAAAGTTAAGATCAGTAATAAATTCAAGTTGAAGAATGAAAACAAGACTGACATTGATAATTACATCAATGCCTGCTTGAACACGGGCGACAACGAAGCCAACTACAATACCGGAAATGGTTCGATAACTAGCGGCGATATTGATTTTGAAACTAAGCTAAAAAGCCAAGTAGATTTGGGTTCCGGTGGTCCATTGGCAATGCCTAAAATGGGTGATATTTCGGCAGGCAACAACAAGACAGGGGCAAATTCGGAGAATGACGCAATAGTCAACTTAACAAACAAGATGACTATTGAGAATGAAAACAAAACAAACATTGATAACAAGATTTGCATCAACGCAAACACCGGCGACAACGAAGCCAACTATAACACCGGCAATGGTTCCGTAACTAGTGGTGACATCAGCGGCAGTGTTGCTGTCACAAATACCGTAAAGTAACGTTTAAAGGTTGTTTGGAGGGGCTTACCCTAGGTGTAAGCCCCTCCAAAATGCGGAGATAAAAATGAAAAAAAGTTTAAATATAATTATATATAAGATGACAGCAACGGTTAGCATTTTTTTGATGATTTTTGTAAATTCCGGATTGGCTATTGCCGAAGTAACGACAGAGGTTCCAACTCCAACTCCAACTCCGGCAGCAGTTAATGCGGAATCTATCGAGAAGAAAGATGTGGTGACGGTTACGCCGACTCCAACGCCCGTTCCCGTGATCGAGGTTTCGAATGTTCAACCCGAACAAAAAAAAGAATGCGGCACCATTGGGGTAACGGGTAACATCGGAGATGTTGGCAATAAAAGTGAAATAAAAATCGATCAAAGTAATCAAAATGTAACTGATACCGATATTGGTGCGGGAATTATATCCGGAAAAAATGATGCCGATTATAACTCCGGCAATGGTATCGTTGGCGCCGGTAATGTACAGGGTTCGGTAAATTTAATTAATTCAGACAGCAGCAATATCGAGGGACCCGTACAAACCGGAGTACTTGCTACAAAAGACTTAACGGGGACGTTAAGCATCGGCGACCTCTTGACCTATTTGGATGCCAATTCTAAAAATTCTACCACGGGTCAAAATTCAGAAAATACAGCGCTTGTCGATTTAATAAATACGGTAATTTTTAAAGACAATTTTTCAAACAGTATTAATAATAATTTGCCAATAAACATAGATACCGGCAACAATTCCGCAAGCTACAACACCGGCAACGGAGCAATAGTAAGCGGAGATGTGGACTTGGCGGCAAATATTCTAAACCTAATTAATAGCTCGTTTGTCGGTAAAGTAACTGTTGGCATGTTAAATATTTTTGGAAATTACTTAGGCGATATTTTGTTGCCTAAGAGCAATGATCCAAGTAACTCCGGAGGGATAGTTGCTGTTTCCGCCGGAAATAGCAATACCGGCCAAAATTCCGATAATGCTGCAATTGCTGAGGATACTTACAAATATATTTTTGTGAGTAGTCAAACAAACTCAATTCAAAATACCTTACCGGTTAATATAAATACGGGCAACAATAATGCCGATTATAACACCGGAAACGGCAGCGTCCAATCCGGCAGTATTAATGTAAAGTCCAACACGGCATCCATCATTGGAGCCATTTTCGATGGCAGTAAATGGTATTTGCTTTTAATAAATGTTTTAGGTGATTGGTTCGGCGGAAGCGAAGCGGCTAATAATCAAAACGTTGTTTCGGGCAGAGACGGAGAGAACTCGGATATTGCTGCAAGCAACGATAACACCGGCCAAAATTCCGACAACACCGCTGTGTCAAGTACCAAAAATGATATCGAAATAAAAGATAATTCTCAAAACGCAATCGAAAATAATATGCCCGTTAACATTAACACCGGCAATAATAACGCCAACTACAACACCGGAAACGGCAGCGTCAAATCGGGCGATGTTAACTTAATCATTAATTTCATTAATTTCATTAATTCTCAAATAAAAGCTAAAGATATTGGAGTATTGTTCGTGAATATATTTGGTAATTGGAAGGGGAGTGTCAAATATGAGGACAAGAGGGTTGTGAAGGTGGATACTGCGCAAAATAGCTCTCAAAAAATTACCATAGAGCAGTCCGTTCCGGGAAGCAGTGTTGATGTTGGTGAAAATAAATTAGCTTTGAGTGTCAAAAACGATAGTTCTGTTAATTCGGAAAATAATGTGACAGTCACGGAAAAATCAGAGGTAAAGTCGGGCAACAATTCTTCGGAAGTAGCGTCATTTAATAACGCCCTTGATGATAAAGGCGGCAATAATAATTCCCAGCCTGTTTTAGCGGGACTAAGTTTGTCATCCGTCTTGGCTTTAATAATAATTTTGGCGATCGCTTATCAAATAATATTAAATAAAAGGTTTATTAAAAGGGGAAAAAGATGAAAAAGACTATATTCTTCATGTTCGGGCTGTGTATGTTGTTTTTTGCTTCCGGAGCGAGGGCTGAGTCTGTTATCAATTCCAATACCGGTGCTGATAGTAAGAATAGGACGGAAATAAATTTAGAAAATTCCTTTTCTGTCGAGAATGATAATCAAGCAACGGTAGATAACTATAGCCGAATAGAAGTTAATACCGGCGACAATGAAGCAGAGAGTAGCACCGGCAACGGATCTGTTACCTCGGGAGATATCATTATAAAAGAATCGATATCAAATGAAATCGAAAACGAATTTCAGGTTTCCCAGTCGCCAACTCCAAGTCCAACTGTTGTTCCAACTCCTACGCCTGCCATAATTGAGGGAGGTGTTGGCGGTGCTCCAGAAACTCTTGCCACGATTGAAGCTGGTGTTGGAGGTTTGCCGGATCAATTACCAGGCGTGGGAAGTCAAGTGGGATTATTGTCACTTCTTGCATCGTTCGCGGGCACAATGGTTTACGCAATTCACCGATACAAAAAACTAGCTTAAGTTACGACGAATAAATCAGGGGCAATCTATTATGTATTTTGCTCTTGATTTATTTTGTAATTTATGATATAATCACTCGATTTATTGAAATTGAAATAATAATAAAAGGGAGAAAAGCAATGAAAAAAGCCGTGATGGTTTTGGTTGTTTTGTTTTTTCTTGGGGCACCTGCCTATGCATGTGACGGAAATTCTAAGAATTTTGACTGTCAGATGAGAAAAGTAGCAGAAGAGAAAACAGAAAACATTAAAGACAGAAATTATGAATTCAAAAAGGCCATAAAGAACAAGAACTTACTTAAGAAAGAGTGTGATAATAATTTTAAATGTGTTATGCGGGATGCCGTCTTTGAGAAAAAAGAGACGACAAGCGCTATAATGCAAGAATTTAAGGAAGACAAGAAAGAGGTCAAGGAATGCAGGTTTGAAGACAAGGAAAAGTGCAGTAAGGATAAACGTCATGACTGCGATAAAAGGGAAAAGTGTGACAAAGTCGAGCGCCATGAATGCAATTGCCGTTGTGGCAAGGGTGGCTCAAAACCAACTCCAACTACAATTCCGGTTTCCACACCTTCGCCAATTCCGACAGTAGAAGTTGGTCATACGCCAACTCCAAGTCCAACTATTCAGGCAGGTGTTGGCGGCGCTAATCCGGAAAATTTTTCAACGCCTACAGTGTTGCCAAGAGCAGGATCTGATATGTTATTCTTTGTTTTGTCAACTTTGCTTACAGGTGCGGTTGCAATGCATTACAGATTTAAGCTTAAACGGTCTTAGAATAATAAGCAAATAGCAATAAACAATAAACATAAAAAGTCCGGACTGTCCATTGTGGACAAGTGCCGGACTTTTTTTAATTTCATGCAACAATTATGTTTTGGAATTATCATTTGGTGACGATTATTTCTTTATTCTCTTAAGTCTCTAAATTTTTTTGCTTGACAAAAAAAGACTCTTAAGTCTATTATGCTTATGTCTCTTTGATGAAAGGAGATTTTAAAACAAAAAACAAACATAAAAATATAAACCTAAAAAAACTAAATTTTCCTTCTATGGTGCCTAAAAAGCGGCATTTGGTGCTATGGAAACTGTCAAGCCGTTAGTTTTGGTATTATTTAATTCGTGGAGGGATTATCCATTTTATATATAAAAAATAACTAATAATTGGAGGGTAAGGAGGAAGAAGTGAAGCAAAGGTTAAAGAAAGGAATTGCATATTCCGTGGCGGCACTCCTGAGTTTGCAGATGTTGACTTTGTCGGTAATCGCTTTTCCACAAGCCGCATTGGCTGAGGGGGGAAAGTATTTAAAGATTAATGACTCGGTTACGGAAGAAACTCAGGTTTTAGCGCCAAACGAACAAAGCGAGAAAATAGCTGTGCAATTATGGCAAAATGATGGCGGGGAAGATAGTGTCTATACGGCAACAGAAAAGGTGCAGTTAACATTGACATCAAGTTCAGCAACCGGCTTATTTTCGGCAACAGAAGAATGGGAGGATGACAATGACATCACCATCGCTACTACGAGAACTCAAGCCAGTTTTTATTACAAAGACACAACTCCGGGCGTTCACGTTATAACCGTTTCGGATTCGGATGAGGTTAGTGTTTTTGGGAGCGTAACTTATAGTATTACGGTACTCGACAGATTTTGACAAGATCGATTGGGAAAACGTTGAAGCAGATGATATAAAATATAATGTTCAAATTGAAAATGTGGAAACAAACGCAATTGTTTTCGCCATGGATAATCTAGTTATTTCTGAGACTTCGGTTGGATTACTTACTGACGGAAGCTACGAAATAAAAGTTGAGAGTTATGTCCTGTCCGGTGGAGTTACCTATAATTTAGGTGAAGATAAAGTTGGCGTAACCGTTGATAATACGGCACCGATTGCTGTTCAAAATTTTGAAGTAAAAAACAACCAGGTCGCCCCTATTGGCGGTTCTGTAGTAATGACATGGAGTTTAAACGACACGGACACATCCTTAGATAGTTATATCGTTGGTTGGGAAGCACTAGATGAAGATGGTTTAATTGTTTCCGGATTCAGAGAAGTTAAGGGAACGGAAAATTCCTTAACAGTTGAAGGGCTGGTTAATGGTTATAATTATTCCTTTGCAATTGTAGCTGTCGATATGGCTGGAAACTTTAGTCCGGAATCTGAAGGAGTAGGATTAGTAGTTGCAGACATTATGGGTCCGAATCCGGTTACAACTTTACCGGCTGCAATTAATTTAAAGAATTTCCCCTCTATCGATTTTCAGATTATTTCCAACGAGCCGTTAAATTCTGATAAAATTGAAGTTCAGATTAAGGACGACGGCGGCAATAATTATGGACCGGTTATTACCCTCGATCAAATAATTGGAATTGATGAGGACGGCAACGAAGTTCTAACCGATGTCTATGAAGCTTCCAGTTTCCCAAATTTTTTAAAGGTTGAGGGCGATTTTACTTTTAATTTCACCGCCATTGACCTTGCCGAAAATGAAACCGAAACAAGTATTAAAGTTAAGGTTGACACGTTAGCTCCGTCTTATCTTACAAATCTAAAGAAAACCATGCTGCCGAATGGCGTAAAGTTTTCGTGGGACCCGTTAGCTGACGGACAAAAAGTAAATATCTATAAAAATGATATGCTAATTGCAGCAGTGGGCGGCTATTTCTTCGATGATACTGATTTGATAAAAGGACAGAATTATACTTACTCCTTTGTTGTTGTTGACGAAAATGGTAATGGGTCCGTACCGGTTGGCGCCATTGTCAACTTGGACAATGCAGTTTCGAACCAGAACAATAGTGCCGTAATAGCTGCAGCTGCAGTTTCTGCTCCGGTTTTAACTACCGAAGCCCCGGTTATTACCAGCAGCACCAGCGAAAAGAAAGATGAAGTTAAGGGCGATCAATCATCAAAAGAAATCGCCGGAAATAAAGATGAGAATAAAGACGACAGCTTAAAAGACGACTCTTCGAAGGTCGGAACAATAATCCTAATTATTTTTCTTGCCGCGCTAACTTATCTTTATTACAGGAAAAGATTGGAATTTGCGGAAAATACCAAAGCGGCAGTAAAACCAAAAACAGCCGGCGCTTCCGCTAAGCCAAAAAACGGTAATTCAAAAAAGAAATAATTGAAATTTTCGGTCAAAGCGCTTAGGATAGTTAATATGGAATCTAAGCGCTTTGTATCACCAGAAAAAACTTTAGCCGAAATTGGTATCGATAAAAAAAGTACAGTTATCGATTTCGGGTCAGGCTCCGGTCATTGGACTATAGCCGCCGCTAAAAATTTAGGGCCTTCGGGAAAAGTATATGCAGTAGATAGCAACGAAGAATTATTAAAAAGACTAAATAGTTTTGCGATGCTTCGGGGTCATGGCAATGTCATAACTAAATTTACAAATCTGTTAACATTTGACCAAAAAGACATTTCACTTGCCGACCTCTCGATACTTGCTAACACCCTATCTTTTTTTAAGACGAAAGAAGTCATAATAAAAAAAGCCTTTGAAATGACAAAAGAAAAAGGAAGGCTGTTGGTGGTGGAATGGGAAAAACATGATTATGGTTTTGGTCCGGCCGGAAATCATAGACTAGGAAAAAAAGAGTTGTTGGATTTAGCTAAAGGAGCCGGTTTTAATTTACTTGGCGAGGTCTCGGCCGGCCATTATCATTATGCAATTGTTTTTGAAAAACCATAAGCCTACTCCCTCAGGACTATCATTCCGGACTTGATCCGGAATCCATAAGCTACGGAAAATGGTTTTACAAAGGGACTCTGAAGCGAGTTCAGAATGACGAAATATTAACTGTAAAGGAGAAGAATGAAAAACTATTGGAATCATTTTGTTAAATTTCTTACTACTTATATTTCGGTGAAACATCTTTTTGCGGTGCCAAGGGATATGGTTTTTCTATATGTATTGCTTGCGGTTTCCGGAGTTTTGTTTATTTTTGGTTTGGCAGTCAAATTTATTCTGTCAAGAAAATTTAAAGATAAGGTTTATAAAAAATATTTACAGTTCTTTTTTAAGTGGCCAATGGTATTATCAGTTTTTGGTTTCTTCTTTGCATTTTTTGCCTACGAAGGTGCAGTTTATTTGGGGTATAGGATTTGGATTTACTGCTGGATAATTGCCATCATTTCTTGGATCATTTATTCTATCGTTAAAGTGCGCCCAAATATCGCAAAAGACCTAGAAAGCCATAAAAAGAAAAAAGAAAAAGAAAAGTGGATGAGGAAGTAGATAGGTTAATAGGCGGATGGGTAAATGGGTTTATGGGTGTCATTGCGAAAGAGTCCGGCAGCTGCCGGACGATTGTGTCAATCTCATCACATCACCGTAATTCCCGCCACTTCTCTGTCATTCCCGCCTGTCTCGTTTGGCACTCACCAAGACGGGCGGAGGCGGGAATCCAGTCAGGAAAATATCAAATCATCCAAGATAAAGGGGAGCTAGGAAATAGAAGATAATTTTCAAATTGTTGCCCGAGAGAAGCATGGCTAGATCGCGAAGTAATTTTTAGGAGTAATAATGAAGGTATTAGGGATTTCCGGAAGCCCAAGAGATAAAAATACAAGCTATATGCTAAAGACAGTTTTGAACGCAACGGGCCAGGATACAGAATTAATTTTGCTAAAAGATCTGGATATTAAACCTTGTAAAGCTTGTACTTATTGCAGAAAAAATCATTGTTGTACCACTGGGGATGACATGCAAAAACTTTACCCGAAAATTAAAGAAGCTGATATATTAATTTTCGGCAGTCCGACTTATATGAGTAATGTTTCTGGAATAATGAAAAATTTTATGGATCGATTCTTGCCATTTTATTTATCCAAAGAAATTGATGGTAAAAGAGTAGCTTTTTTAGCGGTGGGTAATTTTAAAGAAGACTTGGAATTTGATGCGGATGGTAATTGTTTATGGCACAAAGAAGAAGAGGAATCTGTAGCGGGATGCATCCAGGCATTTCGTGCCTTTGGAAATATCTTTTCTTTCAAAGAAATTGGAGAAGTCCATGCTTTGCACGGTGATTCTAAATCTGAAGATAAAGAATTGATATCGCTAGGTAATAAAATTGGTAAGCTATGATGAACTTTCTTAGCAATTAGAAAATCTTTAATAAATCATTTATGAATTTGAGTTTCGACATTCATTTGATATTTGTAATTTGGTATTTGGATTTAAACGTTTAATTTTATTTGAAAATTGAAAATTGTAAATTCATTGCTTGGTTTCTGGGCGATAATATGTCGTGGAAATTGTTTACAAAAACAGTGTACAAAAACCGTTGACATTCGTACTCAAATAATATAATATTGTTTTGCTGTAATCCTTCATAAGGAGGTTGTGCTTAAGGGTAACCAAGAGTAAAACCCATTTAAAGAGGAATAGAGAAAAATTAAAACATTCCAAAGAGTAAAATCTTTGAATGTTTTTAAATCGTTTGATCGCTGGCGTAAATCGTCAGAAAAAAAACAGCAAGTATCTTGACAGCTTAAGAGTGTTAGGAATTGAACCCCTTCAATTCAAAAGTAATTGTATTTTGTATTTTTTTGTCAGCAGAACTCTGACAAAACATCCGGCAACTGTCGGATTTTTGGAGAGTTTGATCCTGGCTCAGGATGAACGCTGGCGGCGTGCCTAACACATGCAAGTCGTACGGTCCCTTCGGGGACAGTGGCAGACGGGTGAGTAACACGTTGGGACTTACCCCGGAGTGGGGAATAACCTGCCGAAAGGTGGGCTAATACCGCATAATATCGCAAGATTAAAGCAGTAATGCGCTCTGGGATGGCCCTGCGGCCTATCAGCTAGTTGGTAAGGTAATGGCTTACCAAGGCTAAGACGGGTAGCTGGTCTGAGAGGATGGTCAGCCACACTGGAACTGAGACACGGTCCAGACTCCTACGGGAGGCAGCAGTGAGGAATTTTCCGCAATGGACGAAAGTCTGACGGAGCGACGCCGCGTGAGGGATGACGGCCTTCGGGTTGTAAA
>Ga0076307_110_pt1 | contig 41116 bp, 40 predicted proteins | sample RifGroC2_FD_68020 | JGI IMG/M metagenome (GOLD analysis project Ga0076307, IMG submission 68020) | candidate division CPR2 bacterium GW2011_GWC2_39_10
AAGGTGGGGATGACGTCAAGTCAGCATGGCCCTTACGCCTTGGGCCACACACATGTTACAATGGCCAGTACAACGGGTTGCCAAGCAGCAATGCGGAGCTAATCCCATCAAAACTGGTCCCAGTTCGGATTGAGGGCTGCAACTCGCCCTCATGAAGTTGGAATCGCTAGTAACCGTGGGTCAGCCACACCGCGGTGAATACGTTCTCGGGTCTTGTACACACCGCCCGTCACACCACGAAAGTCGGCAACGCCCGAAGTCCTTCTTATGGAGGCCTAAGGTGGGGTCGGTGATTGGGGTGAAGTCGTAACAAGGTATCCGTAGCGGAAGCTGCGGATGGATCACCTCCTTTCTAGGGAGAACATCTGATAGCAATATCAGATCATCCCAGGTCGGTCGTCTCGGCTGCTATTTATAGCAGACGGATGAACCTGAACTGTCTGGGTTCGTCCTAACACTCTTAAGAAGTCAAGCTGAAAAAATCCGGCAACTGCCGGATTTTTTGTTTTTGTAAATTACCGAATAAATTGCTTAATTAATTTATTTAAGATATATTTTGTCTATGGAAGGAAAAAATTATCAATTAAATGCAGAAAATTCCAAAAATTCAAATACCGAGAATGTTTGGAATAGTGATTTTGACACTGTAAAAACATTCATTAATGAAATCAATTTCGAACCATCAGATTCAAAATTACTAGATTTTTATGTCGATAAATATGATCTAACGAAAAACCAAGAGCAAGACATGGACTATGATACCGGATATTATTTTGAGTTTGAACAGTTTGATGGCTCCATGGTAAATATGAATTTTGAGGAAAAGGATGGATTGCGAGTTTTAACACAAGCACTTATTTCATCATCAGATAAAAATCATAGTCTCGATTTTCTTGAAGAATTCGTCCCCAAAGGTTACAAAGTTTTACTGGAGGCAAGGAGTGGCAAAGAATGCATGTTATCTCGACCAAAAGTAATTATTCTTAATCCATGGTTTTTGAATTCTATCGGTGGACGGCTGGTCGCTTTGCATGAAATTGGTCATGCTGTTAATTACCGTAAAATGCCTCGGGACAGAAAAGATATAGTTGATGGTATTAATGTTATAGATAGCTTGGAAAGAGAAGACTCTGCATGGCAGGAAGCTAAGGCAATGATTGAGATTGCTAAAGAAAAAGGAATTAATATCTTACCTGATTGGTTTAATGATTTCGAGCAAAATAATTTTATAAACGAATGTTTGATCGAACATCGCTATGACGTCGGGGGCTTAAGTAAGGACATTAAGCGTCGAAGATATTACTAAGAAATCAAGCCCTGAAAAATCACCTTCCGGTGGTTTTTTGGTACAAAATTTTTTAAAAAAGCGGCGCCCCCGTTACTGGTCTCGCAATTAACATTGACGCGATTAATTTTAAAAATTACAATTGTTTTATGGATGAGAAAATTCTAAAAAAATTAGATGAACAGGGAAAAGCAATACAGTCTATAAACAAGAAACTTTGTGATCACGACAAACGTTTCGATGATCACGACAAACGTTTCGATGATCACGACAAACGTTTCGATGATCACGACAAACGATTTACACAGATTGACATACGATTCGATCGGATGGATAAGCAATTAGAAAGAATGACCCTGAAACTTATAGAGCACGATGGGCGCATGGATACATTTGTTACCAAAGATGAATTTCATGAAGCCATAGACAGAATTATGACGGGTCAGGATCAGGCGATGGTAATTCTACAAAGGTTAGATCAGGAAAGGTTAATGACAAATGTCCGGCTTGATCGAATTGAAGAAACACATGAAATCGATATATCAAATATTAACAGGAGGCTTGAGAAAAAGGGGATTTAGATATTGCTGGTATAATATTATATAAGGCGTATATAAACGGGGAAGTGTTTACTCGCCAGGTTCATATTTTTATGTAAAATTTCTATGTAACTCCAGTGTCATTCCAGACTTGCCTGTCAGCCGAAGGCTGGATCTGCAATCCATGAAGAATGGATCCCGCATCTAAGTGCGGGACAAATTGAAGGAGTCCAGTGAGTAGATTCACAGCAAATAAACAGCAAATAAACAGGGGACGGACATTCTCTTTCCGAAGTTTAGATTAGCGATAGCTTTACTTTAATTAAAGTTTGCTGATTTTATCCCTGACATTATTAATTGCCATGTTTTCGAATTGGTCTCTGGAAACTATACTCATACTTTCTCGATCCTCGCCGCCTGCCATGTGGTGCAAGGAGTCTAGATCCTGAGTATGAGATTGTGCCAAGGCTGCGGCAGCTTCATCACTTATAGGAAGATATGCTTCTCCTTTTGCCAAAGTATAAGAATTACTGGCCTCTACCTTTAAGACGTTATTCCAAGCATTATTTTTTGCTATGTCAAAAGCCGAATCAATGTCTTTATGAGCTATTTCCCAGATATCAGAGCGCCTCTTTTCCGGACGTTTTTTATTGTATCCTCGTTCTTCGTAAATGTCTTCTCTAATTGCCCGGCCTATTTCCCAAGATAAAGGCCGATAAACATCGACAGCTGCCAAAACTTTGGCCTTTTCTTCTAGTGGATTTGCTTCCTTTTCCCTTAGCTTGTCAACATTGTGAATGTATTTTTCTATATTTACCGGCTTGTCGGTCTCTGATTCGATCTCATTTTTTTGCGGACGTAATGATGACACGTCGTTTTTAAACCTGTTGTGTTCCTTTGAATAAATATCGTATGTTCGCGCGTATTCTTTTGCTTCTTCTTTAAAACCGCCCGAATACTCTTCGGCAATTTGAAGAATTTCTTGATAGGATTTTTCGTTTTCTTTAACTTGTGTCTCCATCCTTTTTCTTTTATTGATAGCAGAAGGCTTTAATCTTTCAATGAGGCTAGGTTTCTTCTCGTCCAGCTCATTTTGTTTGCTCTTGGCCCATTCGTGCTTGCTAGTTTCAATATTGAATTTTCTGACTAGTTCTTCGCTTGAAATATTATCCTGCTCGGGCATTTTAGCCTCCTTTGTACTATTTTACTTAAAATATAATAGACTATCCTATCCATTTGTCTTGATTATAACATTTGACCGTATAAACATCCACCAGTTACCTCAAAGTTGATTATTAAATGTCTAAATGCGTAACACCAACATCTGCGGCATTGAAAGCGTGTCGTTTACAAGACCAAAGCGTTAAAATTAGCCAGAAGGTGTAATATTAATAACGTTAATTCCAGTTGGGCTAGGCAAATTTGGGATCGTTTGGTAGAATTAAAATATGCTGCTTGCCATAACATCAATTCTAACCTCACTTGGTAACCTTTTTTTGGGGGTTCTTGTTTTACGAAAAAACAGTAAAAGTCCGATTAACCGCTTTTTCTTTGCTTTTACAATACTTCTTGCTGCTTATATTTTAACAAGCTACGCTTCTGTTTACTTAGAAAGCCCATTATTATTTAGGTCAACTTTTGTAATAAGCGTGCTTTTAAAAACAATCGGATTTCTGTGGGTTTTTTCCCTATGTGTCGGATATAATAAAAATGTGGCCTTAATTGCTTACATAGTCGCCTTGGCTATAATATCCGGTTTAGTACTGGAGGGGTTTATGATAGGTAATATTAAATACGGTGATCAGTTTTTTGATTACGAAACGGGCAGGGGATTGATTGCCTCAATTATACATAATATAGCCATTTTAGTTTATGGAACTTTTTTGCTCACAAAAACAATTTTGTCTCAAAGAGGAGTGGTGCGAAAAAAGCTGTTATTAATTGCCATTGGTCTGCTAGGCTTTGCTTTCGCAGCCTTTGTAACAAGCATTGTTCTTCCGGCATTAAAAATAACGTCTTTAACATTTCTAGACATTCCGTTGTCACTTATCTTCATTTCGCTTTCTGCTTATGCGATGATTAAATACAGGTCTTAGCATGGAACTGAAAAATATTGAAAGTGATACGCAAAATAAAGGTTTTACTCTGATAGAGCTAATTGTTGTGATTGCCATTATTGGAATACTGGCAGGAGTGATAATTATTCGAGTAAGTGACTACTCTGCCAGAGCCAGAGATGCCAGACGTCTTCACGACGTGGATGAAATAGCCAAAGCATTGGATATGTACAAAATTAGGTTTGGGTATTACCCAAAACTAATCCCGGCAGAGCTTGATGCTTATTCAACGCCCGGCGAAACAGACGTGGGTTGTTGGGGGCCTTGGGATAGCGGGAACTTAGAAATTGGGCCAATCGATAAATTTATACCTGATTTAGAAGTTGCCGGTTTGGTCGGCGCAACACCAAGAGAAACGCGCAAATTTAAAGATAAATTTACAAGCGCCATTTTAGGACCTAGAAGTGACCCGCAGTGGAATAATGGTACTTATTGTACATATAAATATGTTAGGCAAGAAGATTTGTGTAGTTCCGGAAAAACGTATGCTGTTGTAGATGCGGCGCTAGAAACAGACTGGACTTCTCAGGCAAAAAACGGTGAAATGCCGAAAGAGTTAAAGGATATAGGTTGTTCGTGGAGCGAAGGAGAGTCTGCGATTCAAAGCTATGCAAAATATTTGCCGGAATAAAGTTATTATATTCTTTTCGCATTTTCATTTCAGGAATGATTGAACCAAAGGGAAGGATTATGGATTTTCACTGGGCGTGGGGCTTTCTTCGCTGCCGCTATCTTCTATTGCCTGTTGGCCAGCATTATTCGCTTTCATTATTTTACCCGCAATAAGCCAACTCCCCAAACCAATAAGCGCAGTTATTGCCACCATGGCTATTATTAACCAAAGTGCAAATGTTCTATTTTGCCTATTTTCCATGACTCCATGGTAGCAATTAATTGCCGAGTAAGCAAATGACTGGAAATCTTGCCATGTAGGGAGTAAATTATATTTAATGAAGCTAATCAGTTCTCAAGCAAAAGAAATTTTCACCAAAACAAAGCTTCCTAGCTGTGATTATGTTATTAACCAGTATGTGGGTCGCGGTCATATGTGCAATTATTGTTATGCAAGCCTTATCTCGAAGTGGAAGGGTTATGGAAATTGGGGCACTTAGATTGAGGCAAAAATAAACGCACCGGAACTTGTGAATGATAAATATATTCCGGACTGGGTTTTCACGAGTTCAATAAGTGACGCCTATCAACCGATAGAGAAACAACTAAAACTTACAAGGAAAGTCCTTGAAAATTGAAAACAATTACTTCCTGAATTGATGAATGGCAGGAGTTGACGCTTACTTGAAAAATTCATCAATTTTCTTTTTGACCTCAAGTAAATCTTCGTATTCAAATACTTCTATTTCCGGACAACCCATAATCATTGCCGATAGTTTTCTTCCTTCCTGTTTTTCGTAGAGACATAGAAGCTTTTTATTCAGTTCAATCGCTTTTCCTATCTCAAGTCCTACTCCTAAACTCGGAACAGTTACATCTGCTATCACACAATCAGAATTTAACAACCAGTTGATATCTCTTTTGTAGATAAATTTTTCAGTTAACACTTTTTCTCCGTCTTTGGATAAGCAAGTGTCGCCTACATGCTCCGTAAGAACACTTGCATGATTTTGAATAAAACCGATAATTTGTTGATATTTTTCGGCTTCATCCCTGCCACCCCTAATTGAACCTGCAAAGTAAGCTTTCATAATAAAATAATAACACAAAAAGAGGCATTTCTACCCCTTCTTTTTGTTTCAACCAACTATTCCGTAATCAATTTGGTGGAGCATAATGGAACGGGTTTGGAACTTTTATAGAGCTAAATCTGTTTGTCAAATAAGTATTATTTAGTATTTATATTGCCTATTTAAACAAAGAAGGCGGAGCGAGGAGCGAACGTTACCCGAGGGTAACAGACATAGCTCCTCAAACCGCCTCATGCAAGTCTGACAGAAAAAACAAAGCTAGATCATATTATCGATACTATTTTTCTTCCTGATCGTCCTGATCGTCGAATTCGTGTGTCCATTTCTCATAATAGTAATTGTCGGGTAAATGATCCTTGCGAATCATTCTGTAGAGGGTCATGGCGTCATGCAACGCCTTTTTAGCACTGCCATCAGAACGAATTTCTATACTAGTTGTCATTAAATTTCTAGAGTACGACACGTCCATTTTAGCGCTTCCGTAATGAACGAGCCCCTCATCACGAAAACCGTTAAACGTAGACACTATTTTTACAGAAGCATCCAAGTCCTCTATTTTGTTGGGCATTTTGGCGTCTACATTATCTTCTGATCTAAATTCGAAGCCTTCTCCGAGCGCAACGTCCTTAGTTGTATTCAGAGACCAATCTCCCCATTGTCTGGAATCGCTATCAGCGACTATTCCATTTACAAACTCGTCGTAAAGTTTTACTATCACGCGCATTCTTCTAACCTCCAATGGTTGTTGTGGTTGGTAAAACCTAGCTTTATTTAGCTCTCTGTCAGAAGAGCATTTTTTAGGTGCATCTCGAATTTTGTCCAAGTTACGACTAATATACTAACATATTTCTATCAGTTTGTCTATAATTTTATTTTGCATACTTGAGGCGCTTATTGACACAATAGTTATCTTGTGTTAATATATTAAATACCTGTCATATTAGCAAGAGCTCTTGAACAATTAAATACGAGAAGGAGATCGGTTTATGAAGACATCTAGTATTGCGGAATTGCAAAAGAAGATCGAAAAAGGGGAGGATATTTCTGTATTAGACGTGTTAGCGGTTATAGAAAATTACGTCAAAACCGGTGCCGCAATCGGTAACACCATCAAAAGGATCGTTGATAATGTTGGGTTCACTCAATACAGCGAAAAGGAACGGTTAGTCGTTTTTCTAATTTACGGCGCTACCGAACAAGCAAGCCTAGGGCATATCAACGATGTGCAGGATTATACAAACGCTCTCCGTTACCTACGCGAGAAGGGCTTCCCGGTCGATTTGGCGCGCAAGCGCATCAACGGTTTTGGGTTTCCTGTTGGCGACGAATATGGTGATGTAACGTTGCCAATTATGGCGCTGCTTGCTGAGCTCATCGATGCTATGACGTTTATTAAGGCGCTTCGCTCCGTTCCACAGCCTACAATTATGGAATGCCTAGATAAAATGTATTATAAGAGCTTTAACAACTAGCTAAAGACAAATCTCTCAAGTTGGAGGAGTAATTCTCGCTTACCAGTGTAATATTCACAAGCTTGTGAAAAATAAATAGGTAAAATAGATTGGATAATATCCTCTATTAGTGCATACCTTGGATACAACTAAGTATCTGAAACTGCACTTTTCTTATACGCAAAATAAGTTTTTATACAACAAAAATGGCTCTATATAGCCATTTTTATTATCATGGTGGACCCAAGCCGAAAATTTTGGAACACCTTCTTTGAAATTGCCCTGGAATTGGAACCTGTTTTAAGAATAATTAATAATGCAAATGAAAAAAAATCTTATCTTCCTTAGATTGCATAATTCTCGGCCGCAAACTCTGCTTGGCCGAGAATTATTTGTTTGGCATTACCAAGAATACCTAACTCGTAATAAGCAAGGATTGCTAGTTTGTAAGTATTAACATCAACTGCTCTAAGGGATAAAGGAAACAAAGTATCCCGACAGAGTCAAGTCTTAATCCCGACATTTTGTCGGGATAACTCGTAAGCTTTGCCAGGATTAAGGTTAATTTTTTGCATATTCTATTCTAATTCCCAATAAACGCTAAAGACCTTTAATCTGAATTTGATCACCTCGTGTTCCAATTATCCCCGAGGTAGATATTAAAAGATGGCTTAGTTAAGACCCTGCCGGTATTTAGAGAAACAGTATCAGTTATCTGCTCAATTTCATAGTATTAATAAAGCCCTTCTTTCACGCCGTCTATTGTTTTCCAATCTCTATCAACATCTAAACTATCATTATCACCGGAAAAAATTTTTCCGTCTAATGATTCAATTAAGAAAAGGGTTGTTATGGGTCGATCATTTGTCATATTTATGCCTCTCTATAAATAGTATCACTTTGAAAGTTAAGCCTAAAGTATATCCTTCAACTCCCTTAAAAAACCAAAATCCTCTTTCGCTATATGTATAAAAATAAGCTTTGTAGGTAAGTTGCATTCTTTAATAAAGGTGGTTAATTTATACATTGTCCAGTTACAGAATGAATCAGAGCCTTTACGAGATATTTGAAAACTAATACCGCTAGGAATAAATAACGCCATTGATTCTGACCCGCCCTTTATAATCGTCTTTCCACCTGAAAACCTATTCAACGCAATAGACTCAACTCGTGTTTCCTTATTTGCTAATGCGATTCCAAGAACATAATCTGGCTCTTCTTCCTTTATTTGTTTTGAGAATCTATCAAAGTCCTCTTTGAGTTTACCAAAAACAAAAATTTCGCCGAATATATCATCTAGCTTGGCCTTTTCTTGAAAAGTTCTAAATGTATATGGAAGTATTTTCATTAGCCTCTAATTTGTAAATAAATCCGTTTCTGCTCCAAAACCAAAGCGGTGGATGCATATCTGTCGGATTTATACCTGAACCTTTTAATAACGCTCTCCATTTATCAGAAATTTCCTCTTTAGAAAGGGTTTCAGCCTCTTTTTCGGTAATGACCCCTAGTTTAACCGAGCATTTGGTTATATGAGTATCCGGAGCAATGTCAATAAACTCTGAGTTTTTTAGATTAGCCTTACAATAACTGTTTAGGATAAAGCACCAATAATTAAATATTTTAGCGCCCGAAAGATAGGGGAAGCCTTTTTTGTGCTCTTTTTGAACTATGCCTTTTAGTTTTAGAAAATCATTTTCCGCAGCTTTTAAAAGCCCCGAAAACGAGCCCCAGTTTTGATAAACAGTTTGAGATATTCTTTGCCAGATATCTATATGCTTGTTAGGTTGCAAGGCTAGCTTATATTTCATAAGCGTTATCTTTATATCGCTTCCACTAAGTTTACAGGCTTTGCTTACATCAAAAATAATCCTAGTTTCCTCATCATTATATGTTTTTAGGGCTGCTTTCCATAATTCATAACTGTTTCTTTGGTAATTAAGAGCCATGGGCAGAGAAAAGTAAGCTATGTCTAGTGCATCGTCTTTAGAAAAACCAGGATTAGAATCTTCCGGCATTACTGTTTGGCCTAACTTGCCTGTTTTGTAAGCATCTAATAGCAATTGACAATCTTTAATTATTTCATTTCGATTCATATATTTATACTTCGTGCGTCATAACTAACTGCATAGCCGCCGACCATAACGTCACTTGTAATATCAACGTATATTTTACTACTAGCATTCATATCAAAACCTTGCTCTACAACAAACTGCTTCTTTGAACCGTTAAATAGATACTTATCAGCATAACAAGCCAATGGGCCTGCTGCTACACCTGTTGCCGGATCTTCATTGATGCCGACTAACGGATTGAAATAGCGAGTGGCAAAATCTGAATTATTATCTAACGTTTCTGTTGTAAACAAATAGAAGCCTTTGCTCGAATGCTCCTGACAGTATTTACTGATACCCGTTAAATCAGGTTTAACTTTTTGCAATATCTCAAGTGACCTAACAGAAATAATGATTTTAGGAATAACTGTTGAAACCGTTTGAATGGGTGTTTCGCCTAAATCTTCCTCTTTAATACCAAGAAGATTAGCAATTAACAGCCTATTATTTTCAATCTCTCCAAATTCCGGCCGGCCTTGAGTCATCATAATCTTCCCATCAGAAAAACAAGTAACCGGTAAAATACCGGCCTTGGTTTCTTGAGTAACCGTTACTGATCCTTTATTACCAATATCAATAGCTTTTCTTTCCATCAAAGAATGAAAGGTAGCAACTGTAGCATGACCGCAAAAATCTACTTCTTGCTTTATGGCAAAAAAACGAACCCTAAAATCAGCTTTATTTGATTTAAGAACGAAAGCGGATTCGGAAAAACCAAGTGTTTTTGCGATCTCTTGCATTTGGTTGTCACTTAAGTCATCAGCATCATGAACTACACCTGCCGGATTACCCTGAGCAGGATCTTTCGTAAAAGCTTTGACTAATTTAACTTCGTTCTCAGACATACTAATATTTCTCCAAAATTAGCATGTAGCCAGTAGAATCAAGGACATTATTTGATAATGCAAAGAATAATTTTTCTCTATTTATTTCGTTCTCAGCTCCGTCTTTTGGATCATTGTAGTAAAAGGTATCACCGTCAAATCCAGTTATAACTATGGCATGCCCAGACCAATTTTCTATTCCATCTTTCTCTCTAAGGATTTTTGTCCTTAGAGATATTAGCACCGGAATTCCTTTTAAGATGTAATTTTCTACTAATTTCAATGAAGGCATTTTCATTTCTAAGACCCCATCCAAATCTATAAACTTTAAGTAAGCGCTTAGGACTCTTTTATCAAAATCATTCTTTTCTGCTTTAAGTAGTTCCTCTATTTCCTGCTTTAGCTCAGGTCTATCAAGCCTTACAAACGAGGGCTTTAGAAGTTCGATATTATAGGTATAGCAATAGGTTTCAAAACCTTTCTCTTGAGAAAATATGGCAAGGTCTATATTCAGAGTTCCTACTTCATTTCCCTTACTGTCTTTTGTTATTCCGCCAATTGTCTTAGTAATGTAATCGGGTGAATAGTCTTTGCCGAAAAACTTCATAATCATGCTTATGCTAGTTGGGGCGCATTCTTTATAGCCTTGTTTTACCAGAGGAACCTTCAACTTCATTTTTTACTGCTTTCCCTAATTGCATTCAGAATATCAATTATATTTCCCTTAGCCTTCCACATTGTGACTGCCGGTTTAGACCCTCTATTGGCATGGATGTGAAACTGTTTAGGTGGTATTTCTATTTCATCTCCTTCATTTAGAACAACTTCTTTTGGACCATCGTTCTCGTCAAACAAAACCATAGTTGCAGTGCCCTTGATTTGATATAAGGTTTCTGGACAAGGTCTGTTATGTTTCTTAAATTCCATCCCCGGGTTAACCTCAAGATAACCAATGCTTATATTCTCATCTGAATAAGCAATAATTATTTTACCTTCATTTATTTTGTAGGTTTCAAAATTCATCAGATACTCCTTTGTTAATATTTAATCCTATTTTTCCTGCTTCCAAAAGACCATTCCTTTTTTATCAAATGCATTTTTAAACGTATTTATCGGTATATAGACTTTAACCCTAGTCTCATCCTTCTTGCCTGATGGATTATTAATATAGAAACCAACCAACCGTCCATCTTTAATTTTAAAACCAAAAACAACAACTAAGTGGCCGCCCGGGCTCTCACTTCCCTTAAGCTTATCAAACCTTATAATGCATGGGTTCACAGAGGCAATAACTAATTTATTTGTAAAGATTAAAGAGCATAAATGATTTGCGCTCAAATATGAAGAGCTATATCCTTTCAATCCATATTTTTTACCAAGCTCAACTAGTGGCTTATAAAACCATCCTTTATCCTCAAGATTGCCTTTATTGTCGTAGATAACATATCCCCCCAGTTCGACACCTTCATTTGTCAACTCAGCAACTTTTTTATTATTTGTAAGTTTATAATAGTCTAGGATCATTTTTAAAGAAGCGATACCGCAAAGACGCAAAGACCAAAATTCATAATCTTTCTTCGTCTTATAGCCAAAGTCCTTCCATTTGGGGTCGTCAGTTGCGGATAGTTTTTTCTCTAGAATATCTTTCACTAGTTCCGGGCTTGCAAATTGACATTGGTAAGGAACATCACCGTCTACAAAATAATCACCGTCTTTTAGTGTAGATAGCTTTTTAGTTGCTTTTAGATCCGAAAACATAGAAACCGAATCTTGATATAATTTTTTAGCCGCTCTCTTAATCATGCATAGATCTTTCTTTTACCATAAGCAACTGAGCATAATCGTTCACAATATTAATATAATTTTCCTCCCATAGGCGCATCTTTATCGGGAGAAATCAAAACGCATTCATTATTTTCATCAGGAACGCCTAAAGTTAGCACCTCTGAAACGGCAGGCCCAATTTGTCTTGAAGGAAAATTAACAACACCCAACACCTTCTTGTTTTTAAGTTCTTCTTTTGAATAGTTCTTTGTTAGCTGAGCCGTAGATTTTTTAATACCTATTTCCGAACCAAAATCTATTTTTAACTTATATGCCGGCTTTTTAGCCTCAGGAAAATCTTCAACCTCTATAATTTCCCCTACTCTAATATCTAGTTTTTGGAAGTCGTCAAATGTAGCCATGAATTCTCCCTCTAAAATTTTCCTTATTCTATCGTAAAATTGACTAATGTTCAATGTTATGTTTTTTCTTCAAAATCCTTAACCTCTCATGCTTTTTGTAATAAATCTACCGTATAGCAAAGGTTAGTTTTGAGAGTTAACCGGCTAGCTTGGAGCCATATGCAACCCACCAACACGAACCTGTTTCCTTCAATAAACCTTATACCTCAATATCTCAACTTACACCCTTCTCACTATATTGCATGATATTTAGTCTAAAGTTAAATTAGATAACCATAGCTAACATAAATGATTAACAAATATGCCACTTGTATATTATAGAGTAGTGGGACGGAAGTATTAGTGCTAAACATCTAACCGGAATAATTCTAGAAGATAACCAAAACCCGGAAGAATTTCATATCCGATTTACAACCGTTCAGGAATTAAAAGAGAACGGAGTTTCCAGTGAGATTTGGGAGGAGGTGAGTTAGATTTATCCCCAAAAAAGCAAGAAGGGTAGACATGTGCTTTTGGCACGGGTCTACCCGTAATTGTAAATCATTCTTTGTTTGAGCTTCTCGCCTAACCTTGTCGATCTTATACTTTTACTCTACTGCTTTATAACCGGACCCCTATCCTGAGCCCATTCAAGCAACTCATCAAGGGTGAACCATCCCGTGTTGTATTTATCTTGCTCTTTGGGATTGAGGAAGAACTCGAGGCCCTTTGACTCGTTACCATCAGTCCATCTTGGACGGAGCGCAAAGAAATCTTTCCCCGCTTCCTTTAAGATCTCACGTATATTCGTCGCTTCGGTGGCTTTTTTGAGCCGGAAATAGCCAAGATCGCTGTCAAACATCTGCTGCTTGATGTCTTCGGGTATTCTTGAAACAATAAAAATATAAAGTCCACCGCTTTTAAATGCTTCGCTGCTACCCTTCCAAATTGCGACATCCATATTCCCAAAAGCTTCATAAAGAGCTAGCATAAATTCCTGATATTTATTGGAAACAACGACGCCAAAACTCTTCTTGTCCCAAGCAGCGACAACATCCTTAGCGTCATCAAGCCAAAGACTCCTATTGTTCCAGCCTAGCTTATCATACCGATGTGACTCGAAAGTTAGGCAAATACCGGAATCCCTCTGCTCAAAGAAGAAGTCCTCTTCATTAAAGACAGTGGTTGCTCTTGCCTTAATCCCAAGCGAGTCCTCGGTTTCACAAGTGAGTGGTATACCGAGAGCAGCTTTTATACCTTTGATGCCCCATTCATGTTCTGAGCAGAAATCGGCGTCTAAGCTAATGCCAATAACCTCGTTTTCCTCGTTACATATCATTTCTGGATTCATCCCCCGTCTCATATTACCTCCTTCAGTTGCTAATGAACATTGACTTGTTATTCTAGCATGAAATTAATAAAATTTAAAGGTTTAGCTTTAAACCTAAATTTTGATATTTTCGCTATAACAAAAAACACCTCCATGTTCCTTTGGAGATGTTTTTTTGGTGGACTAGGCCTAAAAATTTTGGAACACCTTCTTTGAGATTGCCCTTGAGTGGGAATCTGCATTAAGGCTTGTTTATGAAGCAGAATGTATAAGTCTTTGATTTTTCTTAAATTGCGTAATTCTCAGCTGCAAATTCCGCTTGGTCTAGAAATATTTGCTTGGCATTACCAAGAATTCCTAATTCATAATACGCAAGAATTGCTAGCTTATAGGTATTTACGTCAACAGCCCTAAGCGATAATGGAAAAGAATCATTGGCAAAAAGAATGGCATTTGCCAAAATACGCGCTGTTCTTTTATTACCATCATTAAATGGTTGAAGATAACATATGTATGTAAAAGCAATTAGCGCTTTCTCAAATATATCATCCTTCCCATTTACAACATTGCAAAGCCTTCCAAGCTCTTCTTCAACCTGAAACTTATTATCTAGCGGACGATAAACGCTTCCGGTAATACCAACTAGTCTCTCCCTTATGCCCATATCAATTATACCCTCACTCAGAATACGATGCAGGTCAATAATAGCGCTTTTGGTAAGCTTGCTCTTAAAAAATTCTTTATGCTGCTCAGAGAATTCTAAAGCCTTCTTATGGTTTAATAGCATTATAGTTTCTTCTTCTGTTTTTCCCTTGGCTGGAATATTTTGTTTAAGAAGAGACTCGGTTTCAAGCAAAGTATAGGTATTGCCTTCAATCTGTGATGACTTCCAAGATAGTTCAATAGTAATTCTTTCGCGTTCCCTTTTGATAATGTCTTTTGGCGCTGTTACTAGTTTCTGGTAATAAATATCGTTATTTTTTACAAGCTCTAAGTGCTCTGGATCGGTAAAAAGTGAATTTAATCTAAGAGCATCAAGACGACTAAAATCGTAAAGCACTTTCGGCCTATTCTCATCAGCAAATATTTTTTCAAGGGCCTCATTAGAAAGGAAGATATTTAACCTACCATTAGAAGTAATATTATATGTAACCGCCCTTGCTTTTCCCTGTCTTTCAATAAACCCCCTACTTTCAAGTAAACTTAAATCGCGCTGCAACGTTCTTTCTGTAACTTCAGAGAATGTTGGTTTTGACAAAAGATCTGATAGCGAAGATGCCGCCGAAAGAAGAGAGATTAGTATTTGCTGCTGTCTTAGTGTAATATCCATACCTATATTATAATTTAAGTATCCCGACATTGTCAACATTTTATCCCGACATTTTGTCGGTATAAGTCATTAAATTGTCGGGATTTTAAACTACCACATATTAATCGTCAGCTAAATTGTAAACTAAAGTTATGGGACAACTTCTAGACACCGAGTGACTTAAAATCATGGAAGTGATTCCGAAATAGTTCCAAATTGACTTTGGGTATATAAAAATAATGACTTCATTTAGCCATTATTTTACTGGTGAACTACTTGAGGATTAGCTAGACCCAGTTAATAGACAAACTAAGGTAATGACAGAGGATTTATTATGATGCTACTTATAATGCCTATTAACTACTCGTTTAAATTTGGGACTACCATAATAGCCTGTGGCCAAAATAAGAGCATATAGAAAAATTATTACAGCAATTATCCGTGCACTACTACTTGTCAATAAAACCACCAAAAGAAGCGTTGATAATATGAAAAGCTGCGTTAATTTAATTTGCCTTAAACTATAAAACTTTAACGTCCTACGCGCTTGTTGGTTCTCAATTTCTTTATATTTTTGAAAAAAGCTCCTTAAAATAGCAAACACAAAAAATCCGTAAAGCAAATAGTAATTTTGAGGACCACCAAACAAAGAAACGCCCATATAAAGCCTTCCTGCATGAACAGCGCCTATCCCCAAGAACTCAATAAATGGTATTTTCTTTAGAGCTGTAGTATAAAAATATTAAATACTAGAAAAATTAACTCAAAAGCTGCTAATGCCGGAATAAACATAATTGCCAGCAATAATGCAAGGCTCGTTAGGAATAATGAAAAAATCAAAGCTTCACGTCTTTTAATTCTTCCAGCGGGCAGCGGTCTTTGTGACTTTATTTTGTCTTTAAGATCTTCTTTTAAATCAAAAATATCATTATTAACGTAAATTGCGGCATATAATATCTGAAATGATATAAGTACCAAAAATAATTTGCTAAAATCAAGCAACTGAAAATCAAAACTGACCGCTAAAAAAGCTCCGGCAATTATTTCTAAAATAAACGGCAAATTCCTTAAACGTGTTAAACTGATAAAATCTTTTATTTTATCTTTACCTAGCATTATCATAAGAAAATTGTAACAAACTTAGGTATAAAAAAACACCTCCATGTTCCTTTGGAGATGTTTTTTTTGGTGGACCCAACCGAAAATTTTGGAACACCTTCTTTGAGATTGCCCTTGAGTGGGAGCCATCACTAAAACTTATATATCAAGAGCAAGATAGTCAGAAGTTAAAATAGACTACCCTTTATTTTACAGCACAGTGTTCAGCCGCAAATATATACTGTTCCTTAAAAATTCGCTTGAAATGCATAATAGAATTAACCTCATAGAAAACCAGCATTGATCCTCTAAAATCATCTTCATCAACACTTCGGTAAGAAAGTAGACATAATAAGAAGGGACCCCTCATCTATCAAGGAGCCCCTGGTATGGCATTACGTCATTTTACTGTTGTACGCCTAGTGGTGTGGCGGATGTAACACTATTCTGACATTTATTTTGGATAATACGACAGTCCCTTCATGTTCATCAAACGGCGTCAATCCAAGGTCCTCACTTCCGTCCCGGCAAGATTCATAAGCAATACAGAAACCATTTTCTGAATCATAGCGTTTACCCTTATAGGTAAATGGATCGAACTTTGCGGTCTTCGGAATTTGATCTTTTGGAACCGATAACCAAAGAACCCACTCATTTCCGTACTTCACACGTTTAAGGCTAAGAATAGTCACCGACCACGTACTGCCGAGATCGCAAGCTTCGCAGGTTCCGCCCACAAACTCAGAGAAACGGCCTTCGAACTCCTTCCACGTCATCATTCTGCTGGGAATGCAAACACTCTCCACCATCGGCATAACCTCGGTCATGAATCGCTTTTTGTTAAAAGCTTCACGAGTCATATAGTAATGGCAGTAGTTATCCTTCTGGCCGGTAAGCTCAAACATCTCGGTGACCGCCTGACCGAATTTAGTATCAGGCCCAGTCATATCCGTCTCATTAAACATGAGATGCGCTTTAATACCGGGTTTGATCTTAGAAGCTTGGCGTCGGGAATAAAGAGCTTTCTTCTTGGTTCTCTCATCGTTTGAAATTGTGGCCATTGTGTCCGCCATGTAAATCAACCTCCATCCATGTAGTAGGTACATATACAATTCAGCCCACGATATTGTCGGACTCTCGTACTTTCTGCGATAGTATAGCAGAAAATCAATAAATATTGAAGGAGAAATTAAGATAAAATAAGTTAAAACAAACGGTGTTCCAACTACCACTAGGGTAGATACAAAAAAATGGCTTTATTAAGCCAAATTTTCAATGGTGGACCCAACAGGACTCGAACCTGCCACCTCCTCGGTGCAAGCGAGGCGCTCTACCAGATGAGCTATGGGCCCGTATCAACAAACAGTGAACAATAAGCAATAAACAGGATTTCTTGAATCGGCTTAATTGCTAATTGTTTATTGTTATTTGCTTTTTGCAATTGGTGCGCGTGCCTGGACTCGAACCAGGGACCTCAGCTTTATCAGAGCTGCGCTCTAACCACCTGAGCTACACGCGCTCGTCAGGAATCAGGAAATGGGAGCCAGTAACCAAAAAAAAATAATTTCTGTTTATACTATTTGGTTCCTGATTTCTGCTCACTGTTTCCTGGCCTCAATGAAAATATATTAACACAAAAATATAAGTTTGGGAAGAATTTTTGACGTATCTACTCACAACCCTGCGTCTTTGCGAGTGAAACGAAGCAATCTCCTCTGCTTGAAACAAGATTGCCGCACTCTCCGGCGGCTGCCGGATCGTTCGCAATGACGGCCCATCAATTCTTCCTGGATTCCAGATCCAGCCTTCGGCTGACAGGCAAGTCTGGAATGACGCTGTAGTTAGATACCAGACTTACGCAAACCTACCACACCTCCCAAACCAAACCAACCGGCTAAAATCCCTTTTTCTCCTGCCTGAGTATCTACAAATATGCTTCCAGTAGAGAAAAGAGATTTTATCTCACCTTGTTTTCGGCTTGGATAGATGCGTTATTTTGCGTAAGTCCAGTATAGAAATTTTACATAAAAATAGGGGTCTGGTGAGTAAACACCTTTTTGACAGTTTTAGTTCTGATGGATATAATAAGTATATCAAAATATCAAAAATAAAAAGGAGGGTTATGGAAGATTTAAAGCCAAAAGGATCTAGAACTTATTTAACAACTGTTAGTTTAGTGGTTATATCTGCGTTGGCGGCTGGTGGCTCAGCTTGGTTTTTTATGAACCAAAAAGTTAATAGTAAGATTTCGGAGAATAATAATTTAAAAGTTCGGCTGGACAAACTTGAAAAAGAAAAAGATTCTGTGGTCGAGCTTATAATCACTCCAACGCCAACTTCTACAAGTTCCAATACGCAAGGAGATTTGACAAATGAACAAGAACTAATAATAAATACTTTATCAAGGGGTAATGACGGGAAATTTGGTAGCGATGATGCATTATTTGCAGCAAGAATTGGTAAAATTGACGGAATTTGGGCAGTCACAAACCCAATACCGTTAAGGTGGTCTCAGGCGGAAGGTTATAACGTACCGGGAATGGGCGGAGGGGATTATGTTTGGGAGAAAATTGACAAAAAGTGGAATTTTATAGGCATTTGCGGAGAAGGCGGGTGTAATGAAGCCGTTAAAGCAAAATTTAGCGAAATTCCATTAACGGTTATTCCTCAGTCCAAGCGCGAATCAATCTGAAAAATATAGTCTTAGTTATATTCCGTATAGGTGAGGGCGGATCAGATTTTTGTTGGTTATTTTAAATAAACTGATAGAATAAATATATGTTTAGACGAATAATTTTAGGTTTGCTGGGTATGGCATTTGGTTTTTGGCTAATGTATAAACGTCAAAAAATTGTAGACATGGGCGTTAGGTTTTCCTGGGCCGAAAATTTTATGTTAGGTTCTTATACCGTTGTTGGTCTTACCGGTGTATTTTTTATGGTCATATCGCTTTTTTATATGTTGGGTATCGGCAAGGGCATAATTGACAGTGTCTTCGGCTCTTTCACCGATATGTTTACTCCGCCGGATAAAAAATAGCCAGAATATTAACTTGGATTTTGTTGACTAATAGCATTTTGTTTATTAAAATTACTCCGTTAAGCAAGCAATTTTATGAAAAGAATTGATAATCATTATGGCGTTGTTATTATTGGAGCAGGTCCGGCTGGGCTTGCCGCAGGCATTAAGTTAGTTAAGGCTGGCAAGAAAGTTTTAATAGTAGAGAAAGAAAGCCATGTTGGCGGTATATCAAAAACCATCGAATATAAGGGTTATCGTTTTGATTTGGGCGGCCATCGTTTTTTTACTAAATCAAAAGAAGTAAATGACTTATGGAACGAAACCTTAGGTAAGGATTTTATTACACGTCCCCGATTATCAAGGATATATTATCAAAATAAATTTTTTGCTTACCCTGTTAAACCCTTAAATGCCCTAAAAGGGCTTGGACTAAAAGAATCAATACTTATTTTGGCTAGCTACATAAAAATAAAGATTTTTCCATATAAAAAGGAAAATACTCTTGAGGAGTGGGTAACAAACAGATTTGGCAAAAAGCTTTATAATACATTTTTTAAGACTTATACGGAAAAATTGTGGGGCATTCCTTGTAATCAGATACAGGCAGAATGGGCAGCGCAGCGAATTAAGGGATTATCGATGGTTAGCGCATTAAAAAACGCTATTCTTCCTGACAAGAAAGGAAAAATTAAAACTTTGATAGATAAGTTTAACTATCCAAAGCTTGGTCCAGGAATGATGTATGACAAAATGGCTGAAAATTTCATAAAAATGGGCGGTACGCTAGTAACTGAAGTTAAAATTAACAGTCTTGATGTAAAAGGCGGCAAAGTTGTTGATGCTTCTTTAAAGAGTAAAAATGGTGAAGTTAGGGTTTCTGCTGATTTTTTTATCTCCAGTATGCCAATTACTTCTTTAGTGAAAGCTCTTGATCCCACGGTTGATGCTAAAACGTTGAAGGCGGCAAATAAATTGACGTATCGAAGTTTTATCACCGTAAGCCTTATCTTAAATTCTAAAAACCCGTTTCCGGATACTTGGATTTATGTACATTCGCCGGAAGCGAAAATGGGTAGGATCCAAAATTTTAAAAACTGGAGTCCTTTCATGGTTCCCAATAAAAAACACACTGCTTTGGGGCTTGAATATTTTTGTACCGAGGGTGATGAATTGTGGAATGCTGATGATAAAGATTTAATAGAACTAGGACTTAATGAACTGGAATTTATAAAACTTGGGAAGAAAAAAGATTTTGTTGATGGTTTCGTTACCAGAGTTCCAAAAACATATCCGGTTTACGATTCTGCCTATCCAAAAAATTTAAAAATAATTAAAGAATATTTAGAAAATATAGAAAATCTTCAACCGGTAGGTCGCTATGGCATGTTTAAGTATAACAATATGGACCATTCTATCCTTGCCGGAATTTATGCGGCGGAAAATATATTAGGCGCCAATCATAATATATGGGAAGTTAACGCTGATCAGGAATATCTTGAGGAAGGCAAAAGTGAAAAGAAAAAATAACTCTTTGCGGTATAATTTTAAGATGTCATTCCTGCCTGTCTCGTTTGGCGCTCACCTGTCTAGACACCAAGGCGGGCCTGTCTCGTTTGGCACTTAGCAAGACGGGCGAAGGTAGGAATCTAGTTTTAAGGGTCTAATAGGGATCGATTTAATTAAGGATAAATATTTACTAAATGGATAATATAGGTAAAAAAATAAAAGAACAATTTAAAAAAAATCAATCTTTTGCTATTTTTTTTAGCATAAGTTTTTCATGGTTACTTTTATGGCTTCTGGCTTTTTGGCCCGGAATTATGAGTCTTGATTCTTTTGTCTCTTGGCAGCAGTCTTCAACCGGCCATTATTCTAATTGGCACCCATACGTTTATGGAATTTATTTTTTTATTTTACGTCAAACTTATGATTCCCCGGCAATAATTGCTTTATTCCAGATTATCTTATTTTCTTTGCTTACGGCATGGGCTTTTTCAAAATTTGTAAATTTGACCTCCAAAAGAAAACGAATAATTATTTATAGCGTTTATTTTTTTCTAATCTTTTCTGTTCCTGTTTCTTTGTATGCGATTACTTTATGGAAAGATATTGTTTTTTCTTATCTCATTATTTTTTGGGGTCTGTTCTTTTATCTTAAAATTCTGTCAAAAAAGCAAGTTGATAGCTACTTGCTTGTAAGTTCATTGTCTTTAGTTTTGGTTTTCAGCGCAACGGTAAGACATAACGGGATTATTTTTATCTTATTTATACCGCTTTTGGCCTATTTGTCAGGAATTATGGACAGAAAAAAGACGGCCTATTTTTTTGTTTTAAGCTTTTTTGTGGTCGTTTTATTAAAAACTACCGTCCCAAGCATTCTAGGCGTAAATATGAGCAAGAAAGTTTTGGATAATTCGTATAAATTGCAAATAATAAGCGCAATAGTGAGTTCTAATTATTATCTGGATCGGTCGCCATATCCAATTGATGAATTAAATAAATTGCTACCGCTTAAGAATATGAAGCAAGATTACAGGTGTCAAACCTTAGATTTTGCCCTTGCTGATAAAGAACTTAATCCGCAGGCGTTTAATGATCCGGAATTTCAAAAAAGGTTTGATGCAATTTTCTATTCTTTGGCTATCAATAACATCCCCAATGTAGCTGCTGACCGCATGTGTATTTTTACTAGCATGTTAACTGGTCAAGGAATAGCATCTCAAAATCTTTTAGAGAAAGACGTAAACTTCTCACTATTCCCGGACAAATTAGGTTTAAAGGCGGACAGTAAATTTCCGGTAATGAAATATTATCTAGCTAAAGCTGTTTCGCAATCACTTTTTATTCCTTACAGTTTATTTTTTTGGAATATGATTTTATCTTTTAGTCTTTTCTTTTTTGCTTTAATTTACAGTTTTAGAAGAAATAAGGCCATATTTTACTACTCGATTATAATTATGCTGCAGGTACCATTTTTGTTTTTGACCGTAACGGCAAATGATTTTAGATATTATTATTTTGTTTATTTGGGTTCGTTTTTCTTGATCCCGATGATACTTAGCGGGAAAAAAATTATTTTTCAAAACCATTAGGATTTTTCTTGTGCCAATTCCATGCGGTTTCAACGATTTGTTCGATCGAATCAAATTTTGGTTTCCAGCCTAGTTCGCCCATGGCCTTATCGGACGATGCGTAAAGGATGGCGGGATCGCCCTCTCTCCTTGGCTCATCAACAGACTTGATATTATTGTTTTTCTTAGTTATTTGAATTAAAATGAAACTTGAGAAAGATATAATTAATAAGAGGCAATATGGAGGGGGCTATGCTCGGAATTTCCAAGGAAAAAGAAATTAATAAAGAAAGTTATAAAAGAAATATTTTTAGGGGATTTTTAAGGCTAAGTTTTTTGGCTAGCCTTGCTTTGTTTTTTGTTTTTTACTATAAGCCGACAGAGGCTCATGCGGCGTTTAACGCAAGTAATATCATTCCGGATGTAGAGTTTAGCGCTGTCTCAACTATGACGGAACAGCAAATTCAAGATTTTTTGGTTTTAAAGGGAAGTTCGCTTGCGACCTACGTTGAGACTAAAGATTCATGGATTGGACCTAATTCTTATCAATATCCAACCGGATGTCCGTCTGAAAACTGTGTTAATGCAAAAGGTATGAAAGCTTCAACAATAATCTATAAGGCCGCTAATTGGTATGGGCTTAATCCTCAAGTTATTTTAGTAACTCTTCAAAAAGAACAGAGTTTAATTACTGTGCCACTTAGTTTGCCAGACGATCAGTGGCGTTTAAATTCTGCTATGGGTTATGGTTGTCCTGACTCCGGAGGTTGTAGTGACGCCTATAAAAGTTTTTCCCTTCAGACCGATTGGGCAACTTGGCAGCTTAGGTGGAATATGGATAAAGCAAATTCAACCGATTCAGCTCAAAGCGCTAAGGTCTCCCCTTATATTATGGGAAGAACCATTAATATTGACGGCGTTGCTACTTATCTAGGAAATGGTGCTACCGCATCATTATATAGATATACCCCGCATTTTCATGGAAACCAGAATTTTTATTCTATATATACCTCTTGGTTTAACTTTAACCAGTACTTTTTGGAGAAGATGAGTGTTACGAGTTACATAAGCTCAAACCTTAAACCAGCCAAGGGCGAGGATGTAACTATTACCTTTAAGATTAAAAATAACGCCTCTACAGCATTAACGATGGATAGTGTTGGGGTTGTGGGCAGACCAATTGCAGTAACCTCTAGTGTTAATAGAGATTTTGGCTGGTCAGGTATGCAGACTTTTGTTTCGGGCGAAGAAAAGACCTATGTCTATACTTCAACTGTCAGGGATATAGGTAACTTATTTACCTGGCCGGCAATTGCCCATCAGGGCAATTATGCGCAGTATTTCAGCGGGGGTTTGATGCTTATTACACATAAAACAAATTTAACGGCTTCCCATACTTACATTAGCCCTTACCCGCCAATTGAGGGGGACGTTATTGATTTTTTAGCGACAGTTACCAATAACGAGCCTAAACCTATACGTTATTCGCACATTGGTATTCCGGTCAGATTTTATGGTCAATGGAATTATGATTCTGTGTGGATGGGGTCCGATGTAATTCCGGCGGGCGGAAAACTAACCCTTCAAGGAAAAAGAACCTTTGATAAACGGGGATCGTACTCATATTGGGTAAGTTATTGCCTGTTCGGCGAATATGAAACTTTGGGTAATGTCCACAGAATAGATGTCTCGGGGCTAGTGCCTTCGTTTACAATAAGCAACTACTCTGTCTCTAATAACGCTCCGTCCAGGGGCGAAGATGTTACTGTAAGCTATAAATTGAAAAATAATATTGATCGCAATGTAGCAGTTGATGTCGGCGTTGTCGGTAGGATTGGCAAATATTCAACAAGTCCAAACCTGGATTTTGGCTGGTCTCATAATGTATCATTTGCTCCGTTAGAACAAAAGCAGTTTAGTTTTACCACAACTATTACGGAGGTAGGAGATATCTATCATTGGGCGGCTTATTATTATAAGAGCTCTTATACACACTACAGATATTGGCAAAGTTACATTACTTCGCACCAGGCTAATTTAAAAATCTCTACTACATTAACTCTTAACCCAGCCAACCCAAAGCCAGGGGATAAAGTAATCATAACAGCTACTGTTAGTAATTATGAAAATAAGCCTATACGTTATACCCATCTAGGAATTCCCGTAAGGTTTTATGATCGTTGGAATTATGATTCTGTTTGGGTAGGTCCGGGCACTATTGCAGCGGGAGGGACGGTTGATCTGGTGGGGGCTGTTACTTTAGATAAGCCTGGTCCCTATACGTATTGGGTTTCCTGGGAGCTGGCCGGTGTTTATACTAGTTTATCTGATTATAGAAAAGTAACTCTTAACTAAATTATAATTAGCGAGTAATCCATTTGAATGGTTATATAAGGCCGCTAAAATCAATTAGCAGCTTAACATCACGTGTATATTGTGGTAAAATTGGGCATATGATTATGATAAAAAGTAATTATCGTTATTGGAGTTTAATAAAAGAGCTTGCCATTACAGACTTTAAGTTAAAGTATCAGGGCTCTGTTTTTGGTTATTTTTGGTCGCTTATGAAGCCGCTGGCTTATTTCGGGGTCTTGTACATAGTCTTTACCAAGATATTTAAAATAGGTGGCAGCATCCCTTATTATCCCGTTTACCTGTTATTGGGCGTTATGATGTTCGGTTTTTGGGGAGAAGCAACGTCAGGGGCAATGCTTTCTATTGCATCAAAAGGAGACCTGATAAGGAAGGTTTATTTCCCCAGGATAGTTTTGGTTATAGCCTCAAGTCTAACGTCACTCATGACTTTTTTCTTAAATCTATTTATTGTTTTTCTTTTTGCTTTAGTTTTGGGCGTGCCACTTGGTGTAAAAACTTTATTGATTTTTTTGGTTATTTTGGAATTTTATTTTTTCGTATTAGGGGTTTCTTTTTATCTTGGTGCTTTGTTTGTTAAGTATCGAGACGTGGGTCATATATGGGAAGTGTTTAACCAGATTCTTTTCTATGCAACACCCATTGTTTATCCCCTATCTTTAGTGCCGCTAAAATATGCTAAAATTATGATTCTTTCACCTTTTGCTCAAATTATGCAGGACATGAGAGGTTTCATTATCGGCTCTCAAAATGTCTTGACAGTCTCTGATTATTGGGCTTTTTATTTTATACCACATTTATTGGTCATTTTTATTTTTGTGTCCGGTTATTATTTATTCCAAAAAATGGCCGCTAAATTTGCAGAAGAGGTTTAATGAGTAAGGAAATTGTTGTTAAAGTAGAAAATGTGTATAAAACATTTCATATTCCGCATGAGAGGAATAGTAGTCTTAAGGCAACTGTTTTAAATATTTTCAAAAGAAAAACATATACCGAGTTCCCGGCTGCTAAGGGAATAAGTTTTGAGGTTAGGGAAGGTGAATTCCTGGGTATTATTGGCAGAAACGGTTGTGGCAAAAGTACTATGCTTAAAATGCTGGCTGGGATTTATATGCCGGACAAAGGTAAGATAACAGTAAAAGGACGTCTTTCACCCTTTTTAGAGCTTGGCGTGGGTTTTAATCCGGATCTTACAGCGCGGGAAAACGTTTATCTTAACGGAACTATTTTGGGGCTTAATCGAAAGGAAATTAATGCAAAATATAATGACATTGTTGATTTTGCGGAGCTTGAAGAATTTATGGATCAAAAGCTAAAGAACTTTTCTTCCGGAATGCAGGTTAGGCTGGCTTTTTCCGTGGCAATTCAGGCTCATGCGGATATCCTTCTTATTGATGAGGTTTTGGCGGTTGGAGACTCAAATTTTCAGAAAAAGTGTAACGATGTTTTTAGGAGACTAAAGGTCGAGGGAAAAACCATAATTTTTGTTTCACATAGTATGGAAGCGATTAAAAATTTTTGTGATCGCGTTATTCTAATTCATGAAGGCAAAATTCTAAGCGAGGGCAATCCGGAAAAAGTTGCTTATCAGTATGAACGATTGAATTTAGAGGGCGCCAATTCTCAGCTACAAGCTGATACCGACAACCAATGGGGCGATCGTAGAGTTGAAATTAGTAGTTTTCGTTTTCTTGTTGATGGAAAGGAAAATATTTTTGCAAAGACCGGAGACCATGTAGCTATCGAGGTTGATTATAAAAATAACCAAAACCATTCTGTTATTACGAATTTTTCTATTGGAATTTATAATGAAGGCAATAAATGTTTTGATGCAAGCACATATTTTAGTAAACCGTTCGTTGTCGAAGCATCAGCGAAGGGTAAAATAATCTTTAACATCACCGGGCTAGCCCTTCTGTCTAATAGCTATATTGCAAAGGTTAATAAATATAATATCGATCTAATGCTTTTTGGAAAAGAGCCTGGAGAAGTTTATCATGTTTGGAAAAATGCTTTTACATTTATGATTAAAAATGACGAAAAGGCAATTAGGGCAACGGGAATTGTAAACTTGGATTATAATTATGAAATCAAACCCCAATAAGGAACGGTTTAATGGATAAAGCATCTAACAAAAAAATTCTCCAGTTCAATTATGAAAACAAGTTGGTTCGTTTTTTAATTACCAATCCTGAGGATCATATACAGAAGATAATGTTGTCGGAACATAATTTTTATGAATCAGGTATGTTAGCAGATATAAAAAAGCGGATAAAGTACGGTGATAGTACGGTTGTGGATGCTGGAGCTCATATTGGAACCCATTCCGTATTCTTTGGCCTGATTTGTGGATCTAGGGTTTATAGTTTTGAGCCATCGGAAGATGCACATAGCCAACTAAAAGAAAATATTGCCCTAAATCAATTGAAAGATAATGTTAAATTGTTTAATTGCGGAGTGGGTGCAAGGCTTGGTCACGGCAAGCTCTATATACCTGACAAAAATAACCCGGGAATGGGGCAGATTATTCCCAATGCTCAGGGAGAAATAGAGATAAACACTTTGGATCAAATTCTTTTATCAAAAACTTCCAAAATAGATTTAATTAAAGTAGATGTTGAGGGAGCTGAATTAGATGTGCTTAAGGGTGCTAGGTCAATTCTTACAAGGGACCATCCTTTAATTTATGTGGAGATTATTGACGATAAACAGCTTAATAAAATTGAATTGTATCTGTCAAAATTTGGTTACAAACGGAAAGCTGTTTTTAATGCCACGCCAACATATTTGTTCGAAGCTGATAATATAAAAAAAATTGGTTTTTGGGCTGGGGATGATAATAATTTTCAGTTTTTAAAGCCGATAATTGAGGGTTTGGGAAATGGCTATAAGACTAACACTTATAATTATAATGGTGATAATGAAATCCTGCATCATCAACTAGGCGAGTGTGATGTCGCGTGGTTTGAATGGGGAAATGGACCAATAGTTGCTGCTTCAAATATTCCTGATCTTAATACGCCGATAATACTTAGAATTCATCGGTATGAAGCTTATGATGATGAAGTGTTAAAACAGATTAACTGGAACAGCATAGATAGTGTCATTGTTATTGCGGAATATATTAAGGAAATGATTTTAGAAAAAAATCCGGGTATTGAAAAAAAAATATTCATAATTCCCAATGGAATAGATTCTCGAAAATATTCCTTTTCAAATAAAAAACCCGGTTACAAAATTGCCTATTTGGGACGAATGCATTGGCATAAAGATCCCCTCTTTGCATTGCAGTGCTTTAATAATCTGTATCAAAAGAACAAGAAATATCAAATGTTTTTCGCAGGCAAATTTGTTGATCCGGTTATTGAGCAAAAGTTCTATTTTCTAATCGAACAGTTGGGTTTATCTAAGAATGTTTTTTATAATGGAGAAATCCAGAATAAAAACGTTGATGGTTGGCTAAGCGACAAATCGTATATCGTTTCCTCAAGTGTCATTGAGAGTCAAAACATCGCAGTAATGGAAGCAATGATAAAAGGTATTAAGCCATTAGTCTATAATTTTTTTGGAGCAGAAGGTATTTATAAAAAGAAATACCTATTCAACAGCCCCGAAGATTTTACAAAAGAAATTTTATATGGCGAATATGAATCCCAAGATTATCGGAAATTTGTTTTAGAAAGATATGATTTCATATCGCAATTTGAATTGATAAAAAAAATAATAATTCAGAATTTGAAAAAGAAACCTAAATCTATACCAAACAGCCATATAAATACAAAAAATAGTGATTTTGGGAAGAAAATTTATAACAAAGCCAAGAAGCACTGCCCTGCTCCTATTAAACTATTTGCAAAAAAAATTTTAAGAGGAAACAATGATTAAATTTTCAATTATTACTCCCACATACAACAGGTTTGATTCTGGCTATGTTCAGGAATGTATTGAAACTATTAAAAGGCGGAAAGGGGTCGGTTTTCCTATGAGCATATATTTGTTGATGATGGTTCAACGGATGGAACAAAAGAGTTCCTAACGGAATCCCTAAAAAAAGATCCGAATATTAGATACGTTTATCAGGAAAACAAAGGAACGGCTTCGGCTGTTAGAAATGGTATAGGTAAAGCTTCGGGGGATTTTGTAATTGTGATGGGCGATGACGACTTGCTACCTGAAAATAGCCTTTCTTTAAGGGCGGATTTTATTAAAAAAAATCCCGGGATTGATTGGTTTTATGGCAAGGGCGATTGGATTAATGAAAAGGGTGAAAAAATTGCGGTTGAATTTCAAAGTGAATACTTTGATAAATTTTTATATGAAAGAATGCTAATTCATAACCGAGTCCATGGGGGCACGCCGACAGTTAAAAGGGGACTATATCAAAAAGTTAGGTGGCCGGAATGGCTGAAAAGATCAGAGGATTATTTCGTATGGCTTGAGCTGCTTAGGCCGGAGAATAAATTTAAAGTTGGTTTCTTGGGTGAAGTAATTTATGTCTATAGGTGGCATCAAGATATGCATACTCTGGATTATCTTTATAACTCAGAAAAATTGCAAAAGAAAAAAGAGCTCAATAATCAAATCAAGGGTTTACATCCCGATAATTTATTATTTTTTGTAAACGAAATAGAAAAAGTCGAAAAAGAAAAAAATGAAATTTGGCGGGTTTTTCAGGAATCTCAGGAATTAACCCTGATAAAGGAAAGAGAGAAAGAGAACGAAATTGCCGGTCTGAAAAATGAATTACAAAGAATAACGACTTCTAGGGGCTGGCGCTTCATAGAGAAAATGAGAAAATATTATCGTCTTCGTAAAAATCCGATTATTCTAATTAAGCTAATTGTAAAAGGCATTGGTCGAAAAATTATTAATCCGCGATTAAGAAGAATTTTAAATCGACTTATTTATAATTATTTGACCAGAAAAATATATTTAAAGAATGAAGAGTGGGGGCATGAAAATCCTCTAATTAGCATTGTTATCCCATTCTATAGTGGTGCCGAGACTATAGGTGAAACTATCAATAGTGTATTAGGACAAACATTTCAGGATTTTGAATGCTTAATAGTAAATGCTTCAACTCAAGAAAAAAGCGTTAAAAAGTTAAATGAAATTAAGCATCCAAAAATACAAATTATCCATCAAGAAAATCAGGGGGTCGCCGTAGCTAGAAATACTGGAGTTGCTAAGGCGAGAGGTAAATATGTAATGTGCTTGGACGACGATGACATAATTGACCCAACATATATTGAAAAAGGTTTGTTGGCTTTAGAGTCGGATCCCAATTATGGTATTTTTACGGTTGACATGGAGGTATTTGGTGAAAGGAGCGGGATTTATCAATTCCCGGATTTTGACCCGTTACTTATTCGTGGTGTTGACAATCCTATTGTAACAGCTGCAATTTTTCGAAAAGTTGCTTGGGAACGCACTGGGGGCTATAAACAAGATATTGGTTATGAGGACTGGGAGTATTGGGTTAGTTTAGTAGAAAAAGGTTTTTGGCCGAAACACATTCCCGAAACCATTTTTCGGTACCGGACGGCCAATAAGTCAAGATTTAAGAAGGATTCAAAGAAACATTATGAAAACATTGACAACCTAAAAAAGCTGCATCCGCATTTTATTTCTGAAATTAAAAAAATCAAGAGAAAGCGATTATTCAAAAAATATTTAATAACTCAAGATAGCGCACTTGTTAATGTTTCTAGGTCTAAGCAATATGCGCCTCGTTCATCAAAAAAGGGCATACTTATCGCTATACCATGGATGACTTTTGGTGGCGCCGAAACTTTAATTTATAACTATTGTGGCCAAATTAAAGAGGACTTTGATATTTCTTTTGTAACCGGTCTTGAAAGTAAACATGAGTGGGAATATAAGTTTAAAGAAATTACTTCCAATATTTATCATCTTGCAAATTTGTTCGATGACAAGTCTTTGTATTTAGAATTTTTCTCGAATTATATTAAAACCAGAGATATTGATGTTTTACATATTATTCATAATAATTTTGTTTATGAGTTTTTGCCGGAATTAAAAAAACGGTTTCCCAAATTAAAAATTATTGTTACCTTGTTTAACGATTTTGCAGTTCATTTTAATGGGGCTTTAGATTGTAGTAAGTACATTGATGTTTTTACTTCCGATAACAATAAAGTCGTTAAGTCGCTTAAGGAAAAAATACCGAATACAAAAAAAAGGTTTTATGTTTTTCCCAATGCTACCGATTGCTATGGTGTTTTTAATCCGCAACTATTTAATCGGGAAGAGCAAAGGAAGAGTTTAAATGTTAGCGGGGATGATCTGGCGGTTTTCTTTATTGGTCGCCTGTCATCAGAAAAAAAACCTGACACATTTCTGGATGTCGCGGGCAATATTTTGAAGAAAGAGAAAAATATTAAATTTTTCATGATTGGTGATGGGCCAATGAAAGAAAGTTTACTAAAGAAGATATCTGAAATAAATGATCCCAACCTTACCTATTTAGGTTATCAGTCTCAGATACCAAAATATTTAAGCGCCGCAGATGTTTTTGTTTTGCCGTCTATTGTCGAGGGTTTTCCATTATCAATTGTCGAGGCAATGTCAATGCGAACAGTTGTTATTGCTTCGGATGTTGGAGCCATAAGTGACGTTATTGAAAGTGGAAAAGAAGGATTTGTGGTAACTCCGGCATCGGTTGAAGAAATAACCGAGAAAATTTTGCTTATCAATAAAGACAAAGAAATAATGGGCGCCATTAGTGATAGAGCCAGGGCCGCTGTTGAAGAAAAATATTCTACTGTTATACTGGGGAATAATTACAAGAGATTATACGAGGAAAAATGAGATATTTATTGGTTGGATCAAATGGGTTTATCGGAAAAAATGTTGCTAAATTGCTTCGAGAAGGCAACGAAGAAGTTTTTTTGGCCGACAGGGGAAATACTGATAGCGAAAATAATGTCTTTGTTGATTTGTTCGACAAAGAGTCAATTAAAAGGGTTATTTTAAAAGTAAAGCCCGATGTTGTTCTTAATTTGGCCGGTAGCGTAGAAAACACGGAGAAGGCACTAGGGATAAACCCCGTTTTTACTCGTAATCTTTTAGATGTTATTTTGGGGCTAAAAAATATGCCAATAAAAAAAATTATCATAACCGGTTCTGCCGGTGAATATGGCGAAGTTGCAGGTGTGGGTCCTGTTAACGAAGATACTCCTCTTTCCGGGCAAAGTTATTATGCCAAAAGTAAAATTATGGAGACATCGATTGCCAAGGATTATAAAGAAAAGTATAATTTACCAATAAATATTGTGCGTATTTTTAATCCGGTAGGTGCCGGAATGCATCCGCGTTTTTTAATCCCTAGTATTCTAAGACAAATAGAGGCAGTAAATCGAGATGAGAAAAATTATATAGAAATCAGTCGCCTTGATTCCGCCAGGGATTATATTAATATAAGAGATATCGCAAGGGCTATTATACTTATTGCTCAAAAGAAAAAAACTAAGTATTGTGTTTATAATTTAGGCTCGGGCGTTGCAACCTCTAATGGGGAATTAATAAGGCAGTCACTTCAATTGGAAAGCAGCAAGAAGAACATCGAGGTTAGACAAACAAGCGAAAATTCAGAAAACAGAGTTGCCGACCAGGCAGATATGTTTAGGCTCAAAAGCGAGTTTAGTTGGAATCCCGAAATTAGTTTAGAAGAAACCATAAAGGAGATTATCAGTGATCAAGCAAAACAGACACAAAATTAACCTACTTATTGTCGGTGCCGGTGAGGCTGGCCGATTAATCTCTGGCAATATTATAAAAGACTCTGACTCCTCTCTAAAAGTGGTGGGCTTTATTGATGATGATTCTAAAAAGATTGGGAAAAAAATAAACGGGGTTCCCGTTTTAGGTAAAGTTGAGGACTTAAAAAAGGTTGTTGATGATAATAACGTAAAAGAAATACTTATTGCTATTCCCTCAGGCAGAGGCGCGTCTATACGAAATATTGTAGAAAATTCTATTGAACTTGGGATTGTATATAAAATTCTTCCACGGAAATCGGAAGTTTTACTGCAGGACTTTGATAAAGATTATATCAAATATATCCGTAGGGTAGAGCCGGAGGATTTATTGGGCGGAACAATTTCGAAATCCGATCAGACGGAGGTGGAAAAATATGTGCAGGGGAAAACAATTTTAGTTACGGGAGCTGCCGGTTCCATAGGGTCGGAGCTTAGCCGTCAGCTTTCGGCTTATGACCCGAAAAAGATAATTTTTTATGATTGGTGGGAAAACGGTATGTTTGAACTTCAGAATCACCTAGTCAAAAATTATCCCAAACTGGATGCGGAGTTTATTATTGGCGACATTAAAGACAGAAAGAAGATTAATGCAGTTTTTGCATGTTTCAAGCCGGATTCGGTTTTTCACGCTGCCGCTTACAAACATGTGCCTCTTATGGAGATAAATGCTGTTGAGGCTATCAAAAATAATATCTTTGGAACTAAAAATGTGGCCGAACTTTCCATTAAACATGGTGTGAAAAAATTTGTGATGGTTTCAACTGATAAGGCCGTTAATCCTACCAATATAATGGGCGCCACTAAAAGAGCAGCAGAAAAAATTACTCATATATTTGGCGAAAGCCAACAGCACACCGTTTTTTGCGCTGTAAGATTCGGCAATGTTATTAATAGTAACGGCAGCGCTATCCCAATTTTTGAACAGCAAATCGAAGCCGGCGGGCCGGTTACAGTTACTCATCCGGAAATGACCAGATATTTTATGACCATTCCGGAAGCGGTTCATCTGATTTTGCAAGCATGGGTTATGGGAGAAAACAACGATCTCTTTGTGTTGGACATGGGAGAGCCAATCAAGATTTACGATCTGGCTCGGTTACTTATTGCCCTAAGGGGATATATTCCAGACGAAGAAATTGCTATTAAATTTATTGGTCTACGACCAGGGGAAAAGCTTTATGAAGAGATTTTGGTGGATGACGAGTCAACTTCTTCTACTAGAGTGGAGAAAATATTTAAGACCAAGAATTATCTAGATTTCAATAAGCTTGCATTTTTAACTAACCTTTCTTTGCTGGATGAATTGTCAGAGGAAGATGAGTTAAGCACAAAGGAAATTAAGAGCATGTTAAAAAAAATGGTATCAACTTATGCCCCAAGAGAAGACAAGTATGTCTGTGAAGTTAATTAAAGTATGCGGTATAGACATTGGCTGCTATACACCTGGTAGGCTTAGGGGGGAAATTGCGACCCCTCTAAGGGATGATTCTCAAAAATTTGTCGCTAAGATCAATAGCGAGTTTCTTTTAAGAAGCATAAAGGATTCGGAGTTTAGGGCGGTTTTAAGTAAGGCCCAAATCGCCGTTCCGGATGGGATGGGTGTTTTGTGGGCGGCGAAGTTTCTATCAATTCCAGTCTCTGAAAATAAGCCGATACGAATTATTCAGTCTGTTTGGCAGATGGTTTATAGCGGAGTGAGTTTAATTTTTTATCCTAAATATGTCAAAACCGTAATTCCAGAAAGAGTGGGCGGGGTTGATTTAATGCTTAGTATGCTTAAAACTTGCGCTAAAGAAAAAAAGAAAGTGTTTTTTCTGGGTGGAAGTAAAGGGGTAGCGGGCAAGGTAAAGGAAATAACTGAAGCTGAAATTGAAGGCTTAAATATTGCTGGTACATACGACGGCAAGGCAGAAAATGTAAGTGAAATAGTAAAAGTTGTGAATAATTCAAAGGCGGAGGTTTTGTTTGTGGCATTTGGTTCGCCTAAGCAGGAGTTTTGGATTCGGGATAATTTATCAAAATTAAAGACCGTTAAGGTGGCAGTTGGAGAGGGTGGTTCGCTAGAATTTATTGCCGGCAATTTTAAAAGGGCGCCGAAATGGATGCAAAAATTGGGGTTAGAATGGTTGTGGCGGTTATTTATGAACAAAAGTAAGTCCGATACCGGCTCCAGGCTTAAAAGAATTTGGCGGGCAGTACCGGTTTTTATTTATACAGTTGTCAAATATAAAATTAAAAATGGGCAGACAATTAATGAAAACAAAAAAGTACAAATTTAATATTATTGATTTAATCCTTGGTTCAATAATCATTTTATTTTTGGCCGTCATGGTTATTGGGAAGTTAGTGCCGAAAGAAGCAGATAGCGGTAAGTCGGTTTTAGTTACGGTCAGAATTCCTTATACAGATTCTTCGTCCGTTATTTATAATGAAGCGCGTAAGCTTGGAGATGTTTATTTTAACAGTACCCTAAAACCTGTTCGAGCTATGAAGGTGGAAAAATCAGTTGATAAATCAAGCCATCTGGAGGTTTTAGATATAACGATTATGGGAAGTGGTAGGATCGAAAATGATCGAATAGTTTTTAACGGCACCCGTATTTTAATTGGTCAAAAAGCGGAAATTCATGCAAATTATTTTGCCCAAGGTGTAATTAGCAATGTTCAATATGAAAATTAAAGAAACATTTAATAGCTCTTTTAGCGGATTTTTTTTAAGACTTTTATTCGCGGGCGATTATCGAATTTACTTAGACCAAACTTTTTTTGGTAGTCTTTTAGGAAAAATTTGCTCACCCTTTGTTAGCGAGATTGCACTTCTTTTTGCCGTCATTTTATTTTGGTATGAAGGTTTTTTGGGGCATTATTTCCCTTTTTTAAATCTTTTTCCGGTTGCTTCAATTTTACTCATCTTGTCTGTTATTTTTGCCGACAAAAGTAAAATTTTACTTAAAAAATACCATATTTGGTATCTCTTTTTTTTACTATTTAGCGGCATCTCCGGCTTAATGGCCGCTACCAGAGGGATAAATTACTTGCTGGTTGCTAATGGTTTTTTTCTATTTGCTCAGTTTGGTATTGCCATGATTGCCGCACAAGGAGTAAAAAATAAGAAGAAAATCCTGGCTTATTTAGTTTTTTTAAGCTTGCCATTTGTTTTAATGGGTATATTTCAGGCCCTTAGTCGCATGAAGACGGCATCAACATGGTTATCTCCCGGAGAAACGGGAATAGAGACCAGAGCCTTTAGTTTTTTTGGAAGTCCAAACGTAATGGGACTAGCGGCTGCCGTCATATTTTTGCTTTCAATATTTTTATATTTGGAAAATAGAAAGAAATTTCATTTGCTAATCATAGCCGTTTTAAACTTATTGGCGGTCTTTTTTAGTTTTTCCAGAACCGCCTGGCTGGGTCTTTTTACTGCTCTTTTTTTGGCTGCAATTATTAGGAGACGGTTTTTAATATATACTTTATTATTAGCCCCGATATTACTAATTATTCCTCAAATAAAAGATAGAGTTACAAGGGTTTTTATGCCGAGTTATTTACATGATGCAACGTTAGATGGAAGATTGTGGGCAATGATCAACGGATTTTACATCGCTAAAAAACACATTATATTTGGTACCGGACCGGGTACTTATGGGGGTCAGTTAGCCATTGGTCAAGCGAGCCCCGTTTATTTAGAAGGCGTTCAAAATGGTTATACGGCGCTTTATTATGCCGACAATCAATTTTTAGAAATTCTAGTTCAGGTTGGAATTCTTGGGCTTCTCGCGTTTTTTGGTTTTTTGCTTGCAATTTTTGTTAACTTATGGGGAAATATAAGGAGACAAAATAATATTTATTTAGGAGCTTTAAGTATATTTGTGTGTTTTTTGGTGGGAGCAATATTTTCGAATGTTTTGGAATTTGGTGCAGTTTCGGTGCCGGTGGCCATCATTTTAGGGAGCGCGCTCGATGAAAGCTAAAAAAGTTGGCATAATTTATAGCGGGGGGAAGTATTGGGGTGGAGTCGAGACTTATTTAAGTCTTCTTTTTGATCTTTATGACAAGGAAAAAGTGGAGCTTTGCCTAATTTCGCTTGGAAATTGGGAATTGTCAAAAAAATTACAAGAAAAAGAAGGTAAAGTTTTTGTGCTTTCCGGGAAGCGAATGCGGCTAAAAACTTTCGCCGAAATTACGCAACTTATCAAAAAAGAAAAAATCGATTTATTGGTATCGCAAGGGGTGGTTGCTAACTTTTATGCAAGGCTGTCTGCTTTTTTTTCTGGGGTGCCAAATTTAGTAACCGTTCATAGCGAGCTCGCCCAAGATTATAATAATGTATTTATAAAATACGCATATCTCTTTAGCGATATAGCTTTCAGTCCAATAACTAAAAAATATATTACCGTGTCGCACTTTTTAAAAAATAATCTTACAAAAAGAGGCATAAATAAGAAGAAAATTGATGTTATATATAACGGTGTCCAACTCTCGGGTCAAAAAGAAGACTTTCACTCGCCTAAACATGATAAAATTGTTATAGGTTCAATTGGCCGGCTTCATAAAGTAAAAGGGTACGATAATCTAATTGAAGCCGCTAATATCTTGGAGGATAAAAACCCGAATTTTAGGATTGTTATTTGGGGAGACGGACCGGAAAAAGAAAATTTAAATAAAAAAATAAAAGATTTTGAGATTGATCATCATGTTGAGCTTGCAGGTTTTGAGCCGGATTTAAATAAAATTCTTTCCCGGGTAGATGTCTATATTCAGCCGTCTTTGTCTGAAGGGTTCGGTTTAACTGTGGTTGAAGCAATGCTGGCGGGTAGGCCGGTTATTGTAACGCCTGCAGGTGCCTTAAAGGAAATTGTAAATAATGGCATTACCGGAATAATTTCTAAAAGTACCGAGCCAAAAGACTTGGCGGATTCGATTCTTAAAATGCTAGAAGACAAGGAACTAGGAAAGGAATTATCGGTTTGTGCCAGAAACTACGCTGTAAGGGAATTTGATCCGGAAAAGTGGGCTAATAAGACGATTAAAGCATATCTGGAGGTAACAAAATGAATATTACGCATGTTATTTTTTACCCGGGTCAGGGGGGTGCGGAACAATATATCTATTTGCAGACCAAGCATGCATTAAAAAATTGCCATCATGTAAATTTTGTACTGGGAAATGACGGGCCATTAGCCGCTAGAATAGAAGAGCTGGGCTGTCCTATTGACTATGTCAAAATGAGGTCGCCATTTGACTTAAGAGCTATCTTGGAGCTTAAAAAAATATTTCGAGAGACAAATACGGAAGTTGTTCATACCCATTTTTTACGGGAAAACTTTTTAGTGATTGTCGCTTGTCTATTTAGCAAAAAGAAGGTCTTTTCAACCGTGCATCGAATAGAAAAGAAAAATTTTATTCAAGAAAAGTTCAATAAAGGTTACAGTTTATTTTTAAACAAATTTATAGCTGTCTCCCCACTAGCCAAAGATCTTTTGTTAAAGGAAGGGATAAATGAGAAAAAAATAGAGTTAATACCAAATGGAGTAGAGATTGAACCCTTTTCTTCCGAAGAAGTTTTAAAGGAGTTAAAGATTGATAAAGATAGGAAAGTAATATCTTATGTGGGGCGGATGACGCACGAAAAGGGGCACGATATGCTGCTCAAAGCATTTAGTCGGCTGAAATTTAATAATGTTGTTCTTGTTTTGGTTGGAGACGGTGATCTTAGAAAAAATATCGAAAATGATATTAAAAAACTAAAATTAGAAGGTAGGGTAATTTTGACCGGCAACAGGGATAAGGGGTATGAAATTATCGGGTCTTCGGATCTTTATGTTCAGCCGTCAAAATTAGAGAATATGCCTTTAAGCGTAGAGGAGGCAATGCTTCTTGGAATACCAATTGTGGCTTCCAAAATAGCTGCACATGAGTTACTGTTGGAAGATGAGCGCTATGGGACTTTATTTACTGGCGAAGATGATTTGGTAGAAAAAATTACCTTTTGTCTTTTAAATCAAAAATTTGTATTAGAAAAGGTAAAGAAGGCTAAAGAGTATGCGGAAAATAATTTAACGGCAGAAAAAATGGGGCAAAAGACTTTGAGATTATATGAAACAGCTTAAGTTAAAAAATTTACGGAGGGATACTAGGATAGCTGTTTTATTGGTTTTTTTCTTATTTTTGGTATTACTTATAAGGGCAAATGCGGTATTGTCATTTACTAAAATCTTTTTAGAGCTACGGACAATTGACGGTGCTTTTACGATTGTTTATAAAGACGGAGAATCTGAATATAAGACGTCACTTGATGAGACTAGTTGTGATTTCTCCTCGTCAAAAAACTTGAACTATATTGACAGTAAGCGGCTGGCTTTTGTTCTTGCCGGTGAAGAATTTAATTATGAAAAAAGCGTTCATACAAAAGAGAATCCAACGGAATATTATTTGAAGGTAGAAAAAGACAACGAAATTTATGAATATTATTATACACCGGATAAATTGCCTCGTAATTTAGCAATAATTTCTGAAATTATGCTGTCGCCATGGCAAAAAGAACTAAAAAAATATAACTTTCAAGTCTAAACATAATAAAATATTTGTTTACAACTCTTGCGTCTTTGCGAGCGGAGCGAAGCAATCTCCCTATATTTGAAATGAGATTGCCGCACTCCTTCCAGTCGTTCGCAATGACGATCGTGGACAATTACATAAAAAAGTCTTTACAATGTGTGCTTTTTTTGGTAAATTTATTTATGCATTAAAAAGTCTAAAAGTTTATGAGGAATTTTCTCACAACTAAAGGAGCGGCAAATTAGATAAAGGTTATACCTCTTTCTTACAGTGGCCGCTCTAGAAGCGGCTTTTTTAATGCTTGCCCGCTCGAAGCCTTAAAAGGCGAAGACGGGTCAATCGAACCTTGATAACTAAAGAACAGAATGCATCTAAACTAAAATTGCAATTTTAAATATGGTCAGTATTTGAGTGACTTTAAATACTGGTCTTTCAAAAATCAAGTCAAGTAAGGGCACAAGGTGGATGACTTGGCGTAAGAGGCCGAAGAAGGACGTAGTAGCCTGCGATAAGCGTCGGTGAGCTGGCAAACAAGCTCTGACCCGGCGATTTCCGAATGGGGAAACCCAACGAGAGTCATGTCTCGTTACTCCTATCTGAATATATAGGATAGGTAGAGGGCACCTGGGGAACTGAAACATCTAAGTACCCAGAGGAATAGACATCAACCGAGATTCCGTTAGTAGCGGCGAGCGAACGCGGATCAGCCTAAACCTTTTTAATGTTAAAGCTTACAGGCGTTGTTAAAAGGGTGTTGTGAGGTAATTGTCCATTCTTTGTAGTTAGTTAAGCAGTTAAAAAGTTAATTAGTTAACTAGGCGACTAATAAACTAGCTACAGGGAATTACCAAAAGCTGTAACTTTTGGGTAAGGTAAAAAACTAAGAAATTTAATGGAAGGAATCTGGAAAGAACCGCCATAGAGGGTGATAGCCCCGTACATGAAAAATTTCTTGGCCTTATACGATTATACTCAAGTACCACGGGACACGAGGAATCCTGTGGGAATCTGGGAGGACCACCTTCCAAGGCTAAATACCTCTTATGACCGATAGTGAACAAGTACCGTGAGGGAAAGTTGAAAAGAACCCCTGTTAGGGGAGTGAAATAGAACCTGAAACCATGTGCCTACAAAGAGTCGGAGCATCTGAATAGCGGATGTGACGGCGTGCTTTTTGCAGAACGAACCAACGAGTTAATGGCTGTTGCAAGGTTAAGTTGTTATACAACATAGCCGAAGTGAAAGCGAGCCCTAATAGGGCGATTTAAGTAGCAGTCATTAGACCCGAAACCGGGCGACCTAACCATGGGCAGGCTGAAGCGGCGGTAAGACGTCGTGGAGGGCCGAACCCACGTCAGTTACAAATGGCGGGGATGACCTGTGGTTAGCGGAGAATGTAAATTACCTTCCGGGGGTAGAGCACTGAATCGGTTTGGGGCCTTTAAAGGTACCCAGCCGAAATAAACTCCGAATACCGGAAGCAATTATTGCAGGAGTCAGAATGTGGGGGCTAAGCTCCATGTTCAAAAGGGAAACAACCCAGATCGCCAGCTAAGGTCCCTAAATCTATACTAAGTGGAAAACGATGTGAAGTCGCACAGACAACCAGGATGTTGGCTTAGAAGCAGCCATCATTTAAAAAGTGCGTAATAGCTTACTGGTCAATTGTGATTTCGCGCGGAAAATATAACGGGGCTTAAGTATAGTACCGAAGCTGCGGATTTCGATGCTTTGCATCGGGAATGTCTAATTAACCTAATTGATCTAATAAAGTTCCAATTGTTAAATAAATTTTCAATTTACAATTCTCAATTTTCATTGAATTTTCAATGACTTAATTAAAGAATTAGAAATTGATTAATTGGGATTTGATTAGAAATTAGAAATTGAAAATTAGAAATTCCGATGCAGAGCATCGGAGTGGTAGGAGAGCGTTCCTGTCTGGTGTGAAGCTAGATCGTAAGGTCTGGTGGACTGGCAGGAAGTGAGAATGTTGGTATGAGTAGCTATAAAGGACGTGAAAACCGTCCTCACCGTAAGTCCAAGGTTTCCAGGGCAACGTCGATCGACCCTGGGTTAGTCGGGCCTAAGCCGAGGCAAGTAGCGTAGGCGATGGACAGCAGGTTGATATTCCTGCACCGGTGTTATTGTTCCTTAAGCTGACGCTGGATGGTAGTCAGAGCGCACTTTTGGCTATGTGCGTCCAAGTGTCTAGTCCCTTCGGGGGTGAAGCACGAGTGAAAGCCTGGGTAAATCCGGGTGATTCTGGTGAGCCAAACAGACAAGAAAAGGCTTAAATTAATAGATAACGCCGACCGTACCGCAAACCGACACAGGTAGACGGGTAGAGTATACCAAGGTGTTTCGGGAGAACCCTCTTT
>Ga0076307_116_pt1 | contig 39338 bp, 43 predicted proteins | sample RifGroC2_FD_68020 | JGI IMG/M metagenome (GOLD analysis project Ga0076307, IMG submission 68020) | candidate division CPR2 bacterium GW2011_GWC2_39_10
CTTCCCCCTGAATAGTATTAGTAAGAATTACCAACGACTTGATGTAATTAGCTTTGACGCCCTGACGAATTGCAGCTATGGCTGCCTTATCCAAACCGTGTTCTTTGTGCCTTATGGTATTATCTAGATCAAACACATAACCCGTAATGCCTTTTTCATAACAAAGCTCCCTAAATGGGATTTTTGACGCATGGCATACATGCAAATCAGGACGAACTAATTCCAATGCTTTCGACATAACCCACGCTCCTTAATCTATATTCCTATGCTTATATTTTTTCCTGTCTATAGAATCATAATCGAAGACTAGTATTTAATTTAAAAGTTGCACGAATCGCCTGTTTGACTTTGGATTATAGCAGAAAATGGCTCGAGTTTGAAGATTAATTATTATTGGTGCAAAACATCTAACTGGAAAACTTAAAGAAGGTATCCAAAATCCAGAAGAATTTCATATTCGATTTGCCACGATTCAAGAAGTAAGGCAATCAGGAATTTAAAGTGAGATTTGGGAAGAAGTAAAATGAGCAAAAGAAAAGACCGCTCTCACATGTTGTCAAGAGCGGCCTTAAAGCCGTTGCTAAAGATTACGATTATTAGTAACAGCCGATTTTTGTATGTTTTCCATCGCAAAGCATGTGGTAGACTCCCTGCATTCCCTTTTCGAGCTTTGAAATCGGATCATCGTCTTCATCCAACATATCAATAATTGATTCATCAAAGAGGAAACCATTGGCTCCAAATGCTGCTATTCCAGCCATAATACATTCATCAGGAGCAGTAAGACATAGGGTCTCAAAACCCGAGAAATTGTCCCGTAAATCTGGCAGTATCTTTGCTAACGAATCTGGAGACACATTAAAGATGATGGTTTTAACTCCGGCTTCTTGAAGCCGCCCGAAATCAAGCCAATCTTTCGTGTAGACGATGATTGTTGTTTCTGGACTCTGTGCCTTGATCCTGTCAATACCACTAAAAACCGTTTCGGTATCTATTGGCGGTGAGATGACAACAATCGGCACTTTAAGCTTACAACAGGCATCGATCCAATCGTATATACCTATCATCCATGTCAGATATACGCCGGTTGGTCTGCTTGTTCTTCTGGTTAGCTGACCCAGCTTTGTTTTAAGCTTTCTGGTTAGCGCGCCGCGGGTTTGATACGACATCCCTGCTTCGTTTTGAACGCCATAAAGAGCAAATCCAAAACCAGAAAGAAAAGCTGTCTCACCCACGGAGCTTTTAGGAGTAAAGGCTATCGGCATAGGCATGTTGAGCATTTCTGATAACTCACGCATTATAGTTTTCACCTCCCTATCCGCTTATCTTCAGTATGCCAAGGACTGTTTTGACCGTCTGCCATTTCTTAGACTCATGGCTGCAACCGGCCATTGATAACTCTTGGTTATAAGCCGACGAATTTGCGACAATCGGTCCGGCATACCCTTTATCTCGGATCCTCCGCAAAAGAGGCACTGTGTCCAACTCGTATGGCATACATGCATCCATAACAATGATGTTAATCTTGTCTTGTCGGGCGCTAAAATGTGCCCAAGCGTCATCGATGGTAAATGCCTGAAGAACTTCAATGCCATGTCTCTCCAATCCTATTTTGTAAGATTCCTGTGAATTGTCTTCGTCTTCCACGACTAAAACTACAATCCTATCTTCCACGATATCCCTCCTAATCATTTTCTTCGGCGTTTAAATACTCTCCTAAAAACTGACTTAATTGATGAGGTAAGAAAATTGATCTTCTTGGTAAGCTTATTTTGATCTCTGTGCCAGTCTATATACGCTTGTTTCATTTCCCGGACAAAATCGTTACCTCTCATTACATACACTTTTATATCGATCAGACTTTCTGAAGCGACACTAAAAGCTTCTGTTGCATTCAAATCCATTTCTTCACAAACGATCTTCATGATTTCACGAAGTCGATATAGAACCGGATCATCTTCTTTAGTCACCTCGTTGAATGCAAGAGATGCACCCGGAACCTTAAGCTCAGAAACATCAAATCCCTCTTTATCGATCTTATCGCGAAGAAAATCCGTGATTCTTTCGCTGATAAGACGATCAGCTTTTTCCATATTGCTCGATTCTTCAGCTCCTAGCAAAAAAAGTAATTCTCTATTCAAGCAGCGATCGTCGTCCCTCGATATAATCTTTATTTATGTGTATTAGCAACTCCTTAACTGTTTGATACAGTCCATATTCCTCGCTCTCACATTGGTTGCTTTTTTCTAGCTCTTCCATTTTTAGAATAAGAAAAGCTTCGATGCCTGCAATCGGAATGGGACCCCCAAGCATTTCGGGCGAGTCATACAGGTCGTGTAAATCCCAAAGGAAAGACCAAAAGGCAGCGGCGTCAGTACTTGGATTATCCTCTAATAGAGTCCTAATCCGTTCTTCAAAAAATAATGCTACCATTTCTTTATCTACAAACAAGGTAGAATTAATGGTTTGCTTACCCTTGTATCCATCCGGTGTTTCTGAAAATTCCGCTTCTAAAAGAGGGCCCTCTTTATAATGCATCAGCGAAGTATGTACAAGGAAGGCTTGGGCTATTTGATAGAGAAAAAGATTGTCACTGCCACCAGGTTGGCTATCAAACTTCTCCCTTTCTTGAATTAGGAAAAGCTCGAGACCTTGAAGAAAGGTAATTCCGCCCGATTTATCAATGGCATCATAGAATGATTGCATATTGTTTATACAATCATAAACACTAGTCCTCATAGCTCCTCTCGCAAATAACATTAAATCCTCTTTAAAAAACGCCTCTACCTCCTTTTTCTTTACTGACAAGCTAAAATCGATCAACTGCCTAATTTGATAGCCTTCTGCTACTTCGGTTATCTCAGCTCTCATTTCTACACACCCCCTGTTTGACCGTAATTATATAATCGATGACCTATCCTCAAAATTAAACCACAAATCGTTATTTAGTTTATAAGTTGCAAGTATTGCTTGTTTGACTTTGGATTATACCAGAAAATGGCTTGAGTTTGAAGATTAATTAATTATTAATGATAAATTTTGATATTTTCGCTATAAAAAAACACCTCCATGTTCCTTTGGAGGTGTTTTTTTTGGTGGTGTTATTATAGCATTTGCTCGAACCTATTTTCAAGAAAAATTCAAAGAACGATTTGGGGATTTTGTCTGCCCGCAGGAGGGGTTTGGGGAGGAATGCGGGCGAGCCATTTGCATGTGAGATCTAGGGATTATTCACTCATTTCTATGGATAATCCCAAAATTATTTTTTAATCAGCTTAACTAAATGTCGTCGTCTAGTCATACTATTTCCAATTTTACTAAGTTTACCAAATTCAACCTCATTAAGTGCTTCGATGATAAACTGGTCTTTAAAAATTTCGACAATATCCCATTTAGATAAGACGTAAGTTACAGTATCGGTGTCGGGGTTATGAAAAGCCGTTTTACCCTTAAAAACCGGGTCTGATTCACTAAAACAACTAATCAAAACTTTTGCGCCCGTTTTGGTAACCTTAGCTACAGAATCAGCATATTTTTCCCTATCTTCTGGCTTAATATGGTGAAGAAGTGATATATCAATTACAAATTCAAACGTGTTCGAATTCTGTTCATTAAGTAATGATTGCAGATCGAGAGCGTCACAAACCTCAAACCTAAGATTATTTTTTTGAAATTTTTCTCTGTCTCTAGCAATAACCTCTTCGGAAAAATCTACACCTAAGACATTAAATCCACTTTCAGACAGATAATTCGCATAATTACCCAAGCCACAGCCGATATCAAGAGTTCTACACGGTTTAATCCAGCCGGATTTTATTATTTCGTCAAACCACTCTGGGACTTTTTCAAAATTCCAAGGAATTTCATTGGGGTTTTGCTCGTTGTATATTTTGTTCCATGCACTTGGATGATTTTTTTCCAACGAAAGCTCTTCAGTGGTTTTACGAGTATCAAGCGGCAAGCCAGTCTCTTTGGATATCATTTCTGCTTTTGAAAAATCGACAACATGACGCTTTTTATCCGTATCGTAAATTTTGTAATCCTTTCTTATGTCCATAGGCGTAAGATTGATTGTAACGCCATTTGCCCCAGCGTTAATTCCCATTGATTGGCCAGAAATAGTTAAATTCTCTGGTCTTGAAGTTAAAAGTTGATTGTCTAAATTACTTACTGACGGAATTCGTGCTTTGGGAAATAGATGACGGTATATCGCCATCATATTCAAAGTTTTATAAAAATCTCCAGCAGAACTACCCTTGAGTGGAGTTTCGTCCGATGCAGTAAAAGGTGAGCAGCTGACCATTTCCCATGATCCAAGTTTCCCCGCGTAGATAATATCGCCCGCTAATGATTCGTCGGTTTGACCAGGTAATCCGACAATTACGCCAGTACCAATATACATACCACTTTTACGAGCTTGAACCAGACAAGACGTCCGTCTCTCAAGAGTACTCCCTGGACGCATTTCTTCATGTAAGTCCTTATCAGATGTTTCGTGTTTAATTAAACAACTTGATGCACCGGCTTGTGCTAAGGCTAGATAATCTTGCTCGCTGTGATTACCTAAATTTACGATAATTTTTAGTTCTTTTAATTCTGGGTCAGATTTAATTTCTTCGATGGAATCTACGACAGTAGGGATAATCCTAGTACCTTCACCGCTTTGAATAAATAGCTCTTTAATCCCTGCCTCGTGAGCAACCCGAGCTTGCGTAACCATTTGCTCTGAAGTTATTCGTTTTTGAGGTAATTGACGTAAATTATCTCTCCTCATTGGGCAATAAAGGCAGTTTTCCCTACAAATATTACTTGCCTCAATAACTCCTCGCACTTGGATATTATGGCCGACATTTTCATCTCTAATTTTTTGTGCAGAACTATATAAAAAATCACGTTCTTCACCATCAATATTCAAAATTTCTACAAGGGCTGAAACTATGGTCGTTTCCAATTCCTGAATTTGTTCATCAGCCTTAAGAGGATCATTTTCTATATCTGCCTTTGACCAAAGTGACTTCAGATTTGACCAATCGTTTTGAAGTTTTAATAATTTAGACCTAAATTCCTCTAGTCTTAAATTAAGGTCTTCTTTCCCCTTCGGCGGTTGCTCATTTTTCATAGAAGCATTCTACCATAAATTCTTAACCCTTTAAATCTTAGGAATTTCTGAAAGAGTGCTTTTGGGTTAGGTTTTACTTTGCTTATTAGAGCCTTATAATCTAAAAATCAAAAGAAAACCTTAGGAATAAAAAAGACCTACTCAGTCAAGTCGCCCTGTTGGGCAAATTAACCTTTCGGTCTATCGTCTTATAGCTTTGCACTAGCTAAAGGGTATTATGTAACCGGTGCAAATACCGATACCCCAGATAGCCATGCTTACAATTTTGAATTGATTTATTATAAAGCCCTTCTGATGTTAAAAGTAGTTTCATTTTGCATCTTTGGTTATAAGTTATTTTTTATATTCTGCAAGATTTCCATAAAAGCAGGCTGCTTAAAATGACCTCTGTCTTCGAATTTCATGAAGTTTATCTTCTTAAAATATTTTAAGAACTTCTGGGAATGCTCAAATGGCACCATGTCGTCATCAACAGAATGGTACAAAAAAATATGGTCCACTTGTTCTTCAATATTTCTGATGTTAGCAGGGTTAAATTTAAAGTTACCAAGCTTTTCACCTATTAATCCTTCGTCATCAAAAGCCGGAGAGACCAAATGAAGCTGGTCTACCCTTTTAGGAAAGCGGCTCTCCGAAAGATACTTTACTAGAAAAGTTGAACCAAGTGAATTGCCAACCATTATCAACTTTATAGACTTATCCTTATTTATATAGGGAAAAACCTTTTCAAACCAAATCTTCCATGCCTCGTAATCTGCCCATTGCTTATTAGGCATATCCGGCACAAAAGCATCAAAATCCTCTGATAAGCCCCAAGCCAACCAGTCTCGCCAACTACGTTTCTTTTTGTAAGGATCATATTTCCGATTTCTTAAGTAGTTATAAAATTCTTCCTTGCTATCAAAGTTTTCGCCCCCTCGGATAAAAATTACCTGGTTTTTTATATTTTCCATGGTTTTACTTTATCAAAATATTATATATCTAGCAATTTTACTGCTTGAATATGCGAACACTCCCCTTTTTTACCCATATATTGATTGCGCCCGTTAAAAAGATCGCAATCGCACTTCCATCCGCCTTTTGCAAAACTCACATTGTGTTTATTGGCACTACCCTCGACTACTAATTAACCCGAAAAGGGTGCCACCCTTTTTCCTGAATAACTAATATTACAAAGACATTGAGTTGAAAATGCAAATGATGGCCGGTTGACCAGCCTGTATTGCCAAGAGTACGGAAAATTAAACATCAAAGGGTTTCTTAAGGGATTATTAATAAAAACAGGGAGAAGCCTTTTGGTAATTACGTATCTAAACGTATTTAACAAAATTCTCTCCCTTAAAGGGGTCCGATCCTTAACGAACCCCTGAAACTTAGCATCTACATTTAGTGTCTTTTTTCGATAATTCTCTCTTTGCTTTATATCTACAGCAGACACCACCAAGATGATGTAATTGACCAACAATGTGTTTATCTAACGTATCTCATTTCTTTTGTGGTAACTTCTAGCATCATACATTCCTATCGTACTACCATCCTTGGTTTTTACATAAAACCCGCCTTCAGAAGGCTTTGCTAGCCTTCCATTAGGATCGACTCCGTGGACTGATGCAATTTCGCGTAAATTTCCACCACTGTCTTTAACGTAGTCTCCGGGTTTCATGTCCTTAATGCCTGATGACACCCCATTCACCTCCCCTCAAACAAGCATATCTTTAATGTTGGACGGTTTTATGAGCTAAATTTGTGCAACTTACCTATTCAGCTACCCGATAAATCCAATCTTTTTTATTGTTTTTCCAATCTTGCCAGTTACGGTTCTAGTTCTTTGGTAGTTTAACGACTTTTCCTCCTCTAATTTCATACGGTCCAGGCTCAAATGCTATGTTTACCGATGGAATAGGCGGAAAAGAAGTTGGATTGTCAAAAGCGATAGCCTCGCCAGCGAAATCCTTATCGACGGTGTTTTTGCTGATATGAGCACTAACGATTTTGATGCCATCTTCCGTGGGATATATAGCCCCGATAACCTCGTTGTCTTCCAGTACTTCTACAATCTCGATACCAGCGCGATACCTATGAGGCTTCTTTCTAAACGTTATCACCCTAATTCCCCCCTTCCTATATCGAATTCCGAACAAAACACGTTCCAGAAGCGTTCGTGCCTATGTCTCAATCATCTCGGCATTATCGCCACTACCGCCTATATGATGATAATTGCCTACAATTTGCTTAGCCATATCTTCTGGCGTCATATCCACCTTCGCCTCTGCGTCGAGATTGAATTTTTCGTAAGCATGCTCTATCATATTAAACATGATCTGATTTGAACCTTTTTCAACCTCATCTTCTGTTAGCTCTACTTTTTGGTCTTGGGCCAATATCCTGATTATGCTTTTTACCATTTCTTTCATATACTCTCTTTCAGTTGCCAATCGTAACACCTCCCTTAGCCTTACAATAGAATTCTGTCCCATGACGTGCTCCGTTAAGTAGTACGTCTGTAATCAAACCAGGTTTATTGATACTTAGGATATAAGCTTTCCTCTCACCTGGCTTAGCAGAAACAAAGTCCCAGCAATATTTGACTTTTGTCTCCATGCCACCGGTTCCAACCGAACTACAATCTCCCATAGCAATGCAACGGATCTCATCCGTAATATTACAAACATGTGAAATCAGTCTTGCTTCTGGATTGCTGTTTGGATTAGCCGTGTAAAGACCATCGACATTAGTAAATAACGCTAACGTGCCAGCTCCCATGGCTTCGGCAATCATATACGCCGTGTGATCGTTGCCATTGAGCTTACTTTCTGCATCAAGCTCATCATATGCAACATAATCGTTGTAATTGAAAATTGGGATAGCGCCAATTGACCAAGTCTCAAGAATAGAGTCTTGAATATCAGCCATAGCTTTGGCATTTTTAAAATTGTCCTCAGTTACAAGACCCTGAACAACTAAAGTTCTGCCAAAGTGCTTCTGGTAAATACTAATCAGCTCTCGCTGACCAGCACCCGAGAGAACACGTCTTTTGACTGGATTGCTAGGAATGTCCCACAAACCAACTATTTCTGTGCCAATTGATAATGCGCCAGAAGTGACAATAGCTACGCCATAACCTGCTTTGGATAGTTTATTTACATCCTCAACAATGCATCTTATTACGTCCTCGTTAACGCCACCGGAATCAGTAAGCCCTTCACTGCCATATTTTAAAACCACTCTCTTATTTTCATATCCATTCAATTATTATCCCCCCAATAATTTAATTATTCTTTATAATGACAAGCTGCCTTCAAAATTTAAAAGCAATTTGCCATTATAAAGCTGGGGATGTTTTTTAAGGTTCTTTTGACTGCTTATCATACCATATTTTTGCTGATTTAGCGAGACTTTTTTATTCAAACTTTTTTATTCAAGCCGTCTGAACCACTTGCAGTTTTTAAAATACAAAGAGTACCTCGGACTGTCATTCCCGTGAAGCTTGTCCTCGACTCCGATCGGGGAACGGGAATCCAGGAAGCTTTTTAACATTAAAAGTGTGCCACCCTTTTTCCTGAATAATCTTAACTAGCTCTAAAAAATTAAGTTTTATTCTCGGTAGAACTCGTTAAATTGGAAACCCTTCTCAACTCCAAATGCCGGGAAAAATACAAGTTGAGCAATGGGACAGTTTTCTTCAATTCGAAGATGGGTCACGCCAGAAACACAAAGCCCAAGTCTTCCTCTACCTTTAAACCCCCCATCCCAAACACCACTCTGCAAAGTCCCACCACAGCGAAACAAGGTTGAACGAGGAAAGGCAAGACCCATCAGATTATTGGGTATATTAGTAAATTCATTAATATAGATGACGTAGAACCCGGACTTTAAAACATACCACCCATCAGTTATCTTAACATCACTCTCTGAAGCAACCTTGTTATGATAAGGATTACCAATTTGAGCTTCCCCAGATAATCGAACGATTTTCTTAACTGTAACGTCAAAACCTGTCGGTTGAAGTTGATGCTCGAAATCGATAAAATCCTCAATCAAGGGCGGGCTGCTATTACATAAATCTCTAATCTCTCGATCAGACAAAACGGCAGAATAATGTATCATATTTTCATTGTAACAAAATTTCAGATTTTAGTTAAGATAGATGTACCCCCGAAATTTAATGAGTGTTCGCCATAATTCCGTTGGGTATCAAAAAATGGCTTAGATAAGCCATATTTTTAATGGTGGACCTGATCGGGTTCGAACCGACGACCTCCTCCATGCCATGGAGGCGCGCTACCAGCTGCGCCACAGGCCCATAATCTTTTTTTAAAATGACAGGGATTGCTTCGTCCGGCAACTGCCCGGACTCGCAATGACAAGGAAAATTATAGCATAAATCTAAGACATTTATAATGCTAAAATTTTTTAGTATTATTGAAAAAAGAGGTATTTAAGTCTCTCTTTATTTCAAGATTTCAAGGTAAGATTGCCGCGTCACTCATTATCATTCGCTCCTCGCAATGACACTCCTTTTGTTTCTTGTTTCTTGTTTCCTGATTCCTGGTTACTGGCTCCTGACCCTAGTTCGTCTTTACTAGCGGTTTAAACTTGAAATTATCGCCCTCCCTCAGGATTTCCACTGTATCCCATTCTGTTATCTCACCTCTTAAAACGGCGGATGCCAATGAATCTTCTATTAGATCCTGAATAGTCCTCCTTAGGGGTCTCGCGCCGTTATCAATGTCGAAACCTTTCTCAACTAATAATTCTTTCGCCTCTTTATCAACTTTCAAGATTATGTGCTGTTCTTCCAATCTTTCGTTTAGCAAATTAAGCTGAAGGTCCACGATTTTTCTAATGTCGTCTTTTGATAATGCCCTAAATGCAATAACCTGGTCGACCCTATTTAAGAATTCCGGCCTGAAAGATTTTTTTAGTTCGCCAAAAACATTGGACTTTATTTCTTTCTGTTTATTTTCCATAAAAGACTCATGTTCTTTGTTCTTCAGATCAAAACCCATGCTTCCGGAAGAATATAGGTTTTTTGCGCCGATATTGGAAGTCATGATAATGATGGTATTTCTAAAATCCACCCTTAAACCTTTGGCATCGGACAGATAACCGTCCTCTAAAATTTGAAGTAACATATTAAAGACTTCCGGATGCGCTTTTTCGACTTCGTCAAATAAAATGACGCTATAAGGATTGCGCCTTACTTTTTCAGTTAGCTGTCCGCCTTCGTCATAACCGACATATCCGGCCGGAGCCCCAACTAGTCTTGAAGCATTATGACGCTCCATAAATTCGGACATATCCATTTTTATAAGATTTTCGACAGAACCAAACATTTCCTTAGCCAAAACCTTGGCAAGTTCAGTTTTGCCAACACCGGTAGGACCGAGAAAAATAAACGAACCAATTGGACGTTTGGAATCCGAAACGCCGGTTCTTGACCTTCTAATGGCCGAGGAAACCAATGTAACCGCTTCATCCTGACCAATTATATTTTGCTTTAACTGTTCCTCCAATTTGAGAAGATTTTCAGATTCGGTCTTAACCAGCCGTTTTAGCGGAACACCGGTAATTTGAGAAACCACTTCGGCAATATCTTCCTTGGAAACCACTAAAACATTACCCGAAACTCCCTCTCTCTTTTCCACTTCATCAATTTTATTTTCCAGATTTATTTGTTTCGCCTGTAACCGTCCGGCATAATCATACGCCTGATTGGCAACTGCCAATTCTTTTTCTTCTACGGTAAGAGTCAGTTCTTTCCTTAAATTTGCAAGTTCTTTGGAAATATTGCCCTTTTTAATTCTGACATCTGCCGCCGCTTCGTCAATGAGGTCAATGGCTTTATCCGGCATATGGCGATCGTTAATGTATCTTTTTGATAATTTTGCCGCCTGAATTAAAGCTTCGTCCTCAATAATTACGTTATGAAACTGCTCGTATTTAGCCCTAATTCCTCTTAGAATATCTTTGGTTTCATCCAAAGAAGGCTCCATTACCATTATCGGCTGGAAACGTCTTTCTAGGGCGGGGTCTTTCTCGATATATTTTCGGTACTCATTTAAAGTGGTTGCACCAATTACCTGAATTTCACCTCTTGATAAAGCCGGCTTTAAGATATTGGCCGCATCAAGTGCGCCTTCCGCCGCACCGGCTCCAACTACGGTATGCAGCTCATCTATAAAGACAATTAAATCGCGATCTCCTTTAATTTCGTCAATTATCTTCTTTAGTCGTTCTTCAAATTCGCCCCTGTATTTGGTGCCGGCAATTATAGAAGCCAAGTCCAGCATAAAGATTTTCTTGTTTTCCAAAAATTCAGGGACATCTTCGGCGGTAATACGCTGTGCCAAGCCTTCCACAATCGCAGTTTTGCCCACACCGGCCTCGCCAATTAAAACCGGATTATTCTTGGTTCTTCTATTTATAATTGAAACTAACCGAGAAATTTCTTTTGTTCGTCCAATTACCGGATCCAGCTTGCCGTCTTTGGCCATGCCTGTAAGATCAATACTGTATTGTCCAATTAATTGATGCTTGCCTTTTTTCCTTACCCCCTGCTGGTTATCCGACACATAATACGGTGAATTTTGAAAATAATCTTCAACTTCCGCCTTAATTTGCACAACATCAGCCTTTAAGGCCTTTAAAACTAGGCTTGCTTTGGAATTTTGCTGAGATAAAAGACCATACAAAATATGCTCTGAACCAACAAAGTTTTGGCCGAACTCCCTGGCAATATAATAAGAAAGCTCCATGCTTTTTTTAAGGGCTTCGCTTAAACCTTTTTGAGTTTGAACTTTTGCCGAATTATCCTCTACCAATGGCTTGGTAAAGGCAACAAGCGGACTCACCTTTTCGTAAGTTACGTCAAAGTCCTCTAAAATTTCATGCGCAAGGCAATCTTTGTTAGACAAAAGGCCAAGCAAACAATGTTCGCTCCCAATATATGAAGCCCCCGAATTCTTGGCAACATCCTGTGCGCTAATTAAGCATTTTTTTGCGTTTTCGCTTAAACGATTTAAATAATCGTCCATTATTACCCCCTGGTTAATAATACTTTTTTGTTTTTGTTTTTTACTAACTAACTTTTATTATTGGCCTGCCTTAGAAGCTAAAACGTCTTCTAGGTTTTCTTCAGTTTTTTCTTCTGCCGGAACATTTTCGGCTTCAACAGTTTCGGATACTTCAGTTTCTTCCGGCGTTTTTTCCTGAATCTCTTCAACTACCGTTTCTTCCGGCGTTTTCGAAGATTTTTGTACTTCCTCTACATTAAGTGTTTCACCTTGTTCTTGATTTTCAATATTTTTGATAATTTCATCTTCGATGTTACGTTTTGCCTGGGGTTTATCTTCTACGGCTTCAGCAGTTGCCTCAATTCCATAGTCATCGGTGCCCAAAATATCAATATTCCAACCGGTTAGCTTGGCGGCAAGACGAACGTTTTGACCCTGTTTACCAATAGCCAAAGACAGCTGGTCGTCAGGCACTTTGACCTTGGCTCTTTTTTCTGCCTCATCAACCATAACCTCTGAAACTTTTGAAGGAGAAAGCGCATTGGCAACATAAGTTTTAGCGTCTTCATTCCATAAAATAACATCAATTTTTTCGTCGCCAATTTCAGCCATTACAGATTGAACCCTAATGCCGCGTTGACCAACCAGCGAACCTACCGGATCCACGCCTCCAGCTTCGGAGAAAACAGCAATTTTGCTTCTTTGCCCGGCTTCTCTGGCAATGGATTTTATTTCCACTGTTCCGGCCACAATTTCCGGCACTTCAAGTTCGAAAAGTTTCTTAACCATGCCCGGGTGAGACCTGGAAAGCAAAATCTGCGGCCCTTTAGAACTTTGGTCTACTTTTACAATAAATAACTTGAGGCGCTGACCGTTATAATATCTTTCACCCTGAACTTGTTCCTGCGGAAAAATGACTCCGGTAGCTCGTCCTAAATCGACAAAAATATTGCTGCCTTCTATTCGCTGAACGATACCGTTTAGAAGATCACCTTCTTTCTCTTTATATTCCGAGAAAATAATATCTCTTTCAGCTTCGCGAATTCTCTGAATAATAACTTGCTTGGCAGTCTGTGCGGCAATTCGTCCAAAATCAGATACAAATTCCTGAAACTCAATCGTATCACCAATTTTGGCGTCTTTTTTTAGTTTTACCGCATTATCTAAAGTAAGCTGCAGATGAGGGTTTTCAACCTCTTCCGCCACTTCCTTTAAAACATAAATTGTCGGATGGCCCGTTTCTTCGTCTAGCTCAACCCGAACTTCCTGTTCTTTATGACCATAATCTTTTTTGTAAGCCGCCGCTAGTGCCGCCTCAACAGTTTCTAAAACTATTTCTTTCGGAATGTTTTTCTCGGCGCAAATCTGATTAATTGCTGCCATAAATTTTTTGTCTTCCATTTTTCTCCTTACTTGGCCCATGTGTCTTATTTAACATCAGGCCTAACAGCAAAAGCTGTTTTCTACTTATTTAGTTGTTACCTGTTTAAAAAAAGCCGCGTTTTTAAAACCCGACTACTACAGGCTTTAGTATAGATAAACTGAAGCGAAATGTCAAGTAAATTTTCCTATATTTTTAATACTCAAAGACAGCATTCCTTATTAAATTTATTGATTGGCCGTCTCCATCTATGGCTACAACGTCTATCCTAATGGGACCAACGAGATTCCGCCTAAGGTAATACTCCTTCGCCATTCTCATTAGTTTTAACTGTTTTTTCGCGTCAACCGCATCTGCGGCCGAACCGAACTTACTGTTTTTTCGCCACTTAACTTCTACAATACAAACCGTTCCCCCCTCTTTAGCCACAATATCTATTTCCCCAAATCGACTTCGAAAATTCCTTTCTAAAATTTCATAGCCTTTACTTTCCAGATAAGCGCAAGCTAGGTCTTCGCCAATACTGCCTTTATTTTTATTTTGCGATTTTTCAGACATTTATCCACTCCTTAGTACCCATAAAAAGGGTCTAACCCTTTATTCGGTGTAATCTTCCTACAACATGGCCGAGACAGGCCAGAAAGAAAGACGATGAATGCTTGTCCAGCCATATTCCGTAATTGCTTCCAGATGTTTCTTGGTTAAGTAACCCTTGTTAGTATGAAAATGATATTCGGGATATTTTTCTGCCTGTTTGTTCATAAGGTCATCCCTGTAAACTTTGGCCAAAATTGACGCACAGGCTATGGAATAAATTTTAGAATCCCCGTGGGTAACAGACTCACTTTTTATGCCAAGATCCGGAATTTTAAAAAAATCAATTAACACAAAATCCGGTTTAATTTTCAGTTTATTTACTGCCTGTTTTAAAACCAAGCGGTTCGACAGCGAAATTCCTTCTTTATCAATTGTATAATTGGAAACTTCGGCCGCAGACCAACAAAGCGAATTTTCTATAATTTTTTCCCTTAATTCCAAACGTTTTTTTGCAGATAACAATTTGGAGTCATTAATGCCTTTAATGGCCGGTTTGGCCGGATCCATAATAACGGCCGCCGACACAATTGGCCCCGCCACCGGCCCCCTGCCCACTTCGTCGACACCGGCAACAAATTTGTATCCTTGGCCAATTAATTCTTTTTCTCTTGCTAATTCTAGTACCATTTATAAAACATAACCTAATTTTGGACAAAATAATAGTAAAAAACCGCCTTTGGAGCGGTTTTTTATAGTATCAAATTATTTTTTATCTTCTTTTTCGGTTTTTTCTTTTAGCTCTTCTTCCAATGCTTCCTCTTCGGCTACTTCATCAGTATCTTCGGAAATTTCTGAATCCTTTTCTTCACTAACCTCTTTTAGCTCTTCTTTAGTTTCATCAACTTCTTCTTCGTTTGAAACCTCAGCCTTTGCTTCTTCTGTCTCAACTATTTCCTCTACCTCTTCCGGCTTTGCCAATTCTTCAGGTTTTAATTCTCTTTCCTCAACATTTACGGCTAATTTATCAAACTGCTGCTCTTTCATCCTGGCCGCTTTACCTCTTAAACCCCTTAAATATCCAAGATAAGCTCGTCTAACTTTTGATCTTCTTAAAACTTCAATTTTGACAATATTTGGCGAATGAAGCGGATAAGTTCTTTCGACACCAACACCGGAAGCAATTTTTCTTACCGTAAAAGTGGCGCTAGTTCCCTTGCCGCCTCTAATTCTTATAACAACACCTTCAAAAATTTGGATTCTTTCCTTGCTTCCTTCTCTAACTTTTTGATGCACCCGAACAGTGTCACCGGATTTTAAATCGGGAATATTTTTTAAGTGTTTCTTTTCTACAACAGAAATCAAGTTCATAATTAGTCCTTTTTGTGCTTAAAGTCAGGTATTAGTTTACCCAAAAAAATGATGAAAGTCAAGGATAAATTTGACACTTAAGATTCTTTTTTTGTATCTTCAGATACTTTGGTTTTTTTAAAAACAAACACGCCACCAGTTGCTAGTCCAAGCAGAATTACAGCAAAAGATCCAAGAATGATAGGTGATTTATAGAATGGTTTATTTACCGTTTGGACCACATTAGTTTCTTTAGCCACAATTGAAAATTTTATTGAATCAGTTTTTTCAACAAATTTATTATTCTGGGAGGCATCAATAACTGTCAACTCCAGTGAATGCGCGCCTATCCCCAAATCTTTGGTTAATTCATATGACCAATCTCCGTTTTTATCTGAATAGGTTTCTGCCTCAAAAGGGTCTGAATGAAATATTAATATAACTTTTTTTGATGGATAGGTTTTTCCCCTAAAAACGATTTTTTCGCCCTGTTTTATTGTCTGCGTTAAATCTTTATCACCTTCATATTCCTTGTTCCCAAATTTAATTCCCAATATTTTCGTAGTGATGATTTTTTCAGGTGTCGGCGTTGGGGTGAGGGTTGGAGTGGGAGTAGGCTTTGGAGTGGGAGCGATAGAATGATTACCAGTATTTGTATTTGATACTGGAACTGAAGGCGTTGAAGTTGGTCTTGGAGTAAAAGTTACATAACTAGATGTGCCTTGACAAGCATCACCTTCAACTAATTTCCATGTGTTAGTATTGCCATAATCATATTGCCAAACTCCTAACTTGAAGGTAAGATTTTTTCTTTCAGCTACCGTGGATTTAATATAAATATAGTCATAGATTTCACTACCATAATCATTATATTGTCCACTAGTTTCTTCCCTTAAAAAATATGCTTTGGCTTGTGTCGTAGAAATTGTATTACCGAAACCTGATGCAGTCATAATGACATAGTTGGATTCCGGTGGTGATCCATAAGAGGATAAAGTTGTGCCGTTTATAGAATTTTTATCAGGCATTTTACCGCCAATATGATAAGTAAATTTCATCTGTAATCTTATTGTATCCGACCCATTGGCAACTGCGGTTGATTTATCCGCATAAATATGACAACCCGTTTCATTATTGGGCAAAGATATAAGCTGATCCGCCCTTGCTATTTGAGGACTGAAAAACATTCCAAATATAAATAATATTGTTAATACTACTTTTCTCATCATTCTTTCTCCTATTTATTTTTGTTTCTACATTAATAATAAAGGGAAAATGATTTTAGCAAAAGACTTAATTTCGCGTCATCCTAAATTTACCTGCCCATTCGAAGCATAGCAAAGGAGGATTTCAGGATCTCAGAGCAGGACCCTGAGACGAGGCAGACGAACTAAAAAGTATGGCTTAACAAGAAGCCAGGAATTTTCTTGACGATTAATCAAGCATTTGCTATGATCACCGTAACGAATACGAAAAAATCAGCACATTAAAAATCAACACCTCGAATCATTATGCATATCAAAATAAATTGTGGCATTCGGATAAAAAAGGAGGGTTGTCGTATGGGCATTTTGTACATCCTGCCAGCTGTTTATAAAAATATTGCGGGATACAAAACCGTACCGTTCTTGCAAAACAGACAGCACAATTTTAAGACGAAAGCAGTCATCAAGGAGACATAAACCAATATTATTTCTGACTTAAAGCGCAGAAATCAAACATCAGGTATCATAATCGAGGACTTTGTCTTTTGGGGGGGTCTATGCAGCAAAAATTGCAGCAACTTCGTTGCAGTAATTGCTAAACAATAAATATTTGCGAAAAAAACAACACCAAAGCAAATATCAAAACCAAGACCCCCTCTTTTTTATTACAAAAAAGTTATTGCTCACAACCCTGCGTCTTTGCGAGTGAAACGAAGCAATCTCCTCTGCTTGAAACAAGATTGCCGCACTCTCCGGCGGCTGCCGGATCGTTCGCAAAAAAAAGTTATTGACAAAGGAGTAAAAAAGTAGTATCCTGTTACGCAACAGTCGCTAGATAGATACTTGACTACTATAACTCGAAAACCAATATGAGCGGAGCGTGAATATTATGCTTCGACCAGTAAATTACTTTATGCGTATATTCTATTGGATAATACTGCTTATTGTTTTTGCAACAGAAGATGCGCGGGCATCAAGCACCTATTCCGAGGCAGATGACAGCGCTATAGAGCCAGATGTAGGATTTATCTGATAAACCACTGCAACCCTATACAACCGTTAAGGAGGTGAGCAAGATGAAGTCCAGAGCTCCAACGATGTTCTTAGGCAACAAAACGTCGATCCCCCTTATTAGAAGAAGAACAGCGTAGCGCGCCGGCGCGCCGAGCAGGCGTAATGATCTCGAGAGAGAGGTCTGGAGGAATGAAAAAGCGAAGACGTTGGCGCTTAGTCATGCCATTATATTACGTACAAAGTGCATGGTTAAGCGCGTATTGATTTACGGTTATCGCTTGTAAAATCGGCCCTATACCGAAAGAAGGTGAGTCGATATATGATTGTATCCACCCACGCAAGAAAACTAATAATGATTCATCATGCTCCCGCCGGCGCATAGGCCAGATAGCGCCTCCGCCACCGGTGAACAGGAGAATTTGTAAGAAGAATGCTGAGAAGAAAAAAATAATCCGATTATGTTTGTTTTGAGTAGCGAAAAAAAATAATCCAATTGCTCCCAGATGTTCGGCAACCTCATACGAGGCCCCTATTATGCGAGCAAAAAGGGCGGGATCCTGAATAAGAAATTCAGGATCCTTTTTTTATGCAATAATTCCCCCGCCTAAAACCTTATCGCCATCATAAAAAACAATGGATTGTCCGGGAGTAACAGCTCGAACCGGTTTATCAAATTTAAAATATACCTTGTCACCATCAATTTTTCCTTTTCCTGAAATTTCTGCCATATTGTAACGGATTTTGGCTTTTGCCTTAAAACTTTCTTTAGTTTCAGAAAGCCAATTTAGATTTCCGGCCTCAACTTCGCCTTTTTCCAGATCTTTTTCATCACCAACCGTAATCGAATTTTTGGCCACGTCTATTTTTATAACATACTTCGGTTCTCCCCCCGCAACATCTATTCCCCTTCTTTGACCAATCGTATAAAAAGGCAAGCCTTTATGCGCACCAATTTCTTTACCGTGAATATCCAAAATTAGTCCAGGCATAATCCGAACTTTATCCAAGTGCTTTTTTAAAAAAGATGGATAATCATTATCCGGAATAAAACAAATTTCTTGAGATTCCGGCTTTTTGGCCACAACTAAATTTTCCTTTACAGCGATAGACCTTACTTCATCTTTTGTTAAATTTCCAACCGGAAACATAATTTTAGACAAATTCTCTTTCTTGATACCGTACAAAAAGTATGACTGATCTTTTCTCTCGTCTTTTCCTTTAAATAAATTTCCGCCTGAAATTCTTGCATAATGACCGGTCGCCAGATAGTCGGCTTCAAAATTATCAATTTGCTGCAATAAATAACCAAACTTTATTGTCTTGTTGCATTTGACGCACGGGTTGGGCGTATGACCGTTTTCATACTCTTTTACAAAATCCTTAATTACTTCTTCTTCAAATTCTTTTGAAAGGTTAATTTTGTGATGTTCGACACCAATTTGATCAGCCACCTTTCTTGCTTCTTCAACTGTGCCGTTATTGCACTCCTCAAGCGTAAAAAGGCGCATTGTAATACCAACCACGTCATGTCCGTCTTTTTTTAGTAAAAAAGCTGCCACGGACGAATCTACTCCTCCGGACATTGCCACAATTACTTTAGCCAAAAACTACCTCGCCAACCTTTAGCCTTTTAGATATAACTCCAATGGCTTTATTAAAATCTTTCTTTTTTACCGCCCCGCCGGCACGTTTTTCATGACCGCCACCAAAACCTTCAAAAAGCGAGGCACAGTTTATGGGGCCCTCGGACATGGCCCTTATTTCTATCCGTTCCTTAAATATTTGATAGCAAATTACAATTTTACGATCATCTAATATACTGCCGATAGTTTTTGAAAGCATTTTTATTACGGCTGTTTTGGACGGACTTTTAACCTCAACAAAGACGACTTCATTTTTAGATAACAATTTATCGATTTGAGTAATATTTAATTTAATTTCCTTTTTTATTTTTTCATAAGACTTAGTCAAGCTTCCGCCGCCAAGCAAGTTATTATAAAGATCATTAATTGACCTTGCTTGCAAAACAAGCGCAATAAGCTCATTTATAATATCGTTATCTTCTTTTGCCATGGCAAGGTAAGATATGGCGTCCGATAATTCGTCCGCTTTTTTCCTGTCTTCAATTGAGAAATGGTGATATTCGGGCCAATTGTTAAAAACGTTATCGCCCAGCACTCCAATTAATGCTAACCAATTAACTTGGGTTACCCGAAGTAAATCGTCTACTATTTTTGAACAAGAATATTTCATTGACTTTTTACCTTCTAGCTCAGGATTAATAAAAATTTCATCCGGCCATTTTTCTCTGCCATCAATAAAAAGATGATGATCTACGGTAATTATTTTTGCCAGTTTTACAAGCTTTAAGTGCTGGTCCAAGTTGGAAGAATGATAATCTAAATTTAATATTAAATCCGGCTTAAATTTATTAATCCTTTTTAAATCTTTTGGTCTAAAGTCCCTATTTGGAGTATCAACTGCAACCAACAGAAAGTTTTTTCTTTTGGTCGAATGCGTAACCATTGCCATAGAAGCAATGCCATCAGCATCCGGATGGAAACCAATAACTATTCTATTTGCCTCTTCGATAGCAATTCTAAAACTATTCATATTTACCCGTCAGTTCGATATAAATTATTCTATAAGCCTCCTGCAACGTCAACTCAATACTGGCCGGGCTTTGCCACCAGCGGCTTTTTCTCCATGTGGAATCAACCGCGGAATGGTTAATAATTGTGTACTTTGAGCCAAAAACGTTATCGAAAGTCACCCGCGCTCTTTTTTGATGATAGGGCGAGGTCACCAAAATGAACTCCTTAATATTATTATTATCAATAATGGTTTTTACGTTTTTAGCATTTTGATAGGTATTTTCGGATGTTTCATCAATCATTATTTTTGAAGAGTCAATACCCGCCTCAACCGCCATGCTTTTCATAACGCTTGCATTGGAAATTGGGCCTTTTTCGGCCGCGCCGGAAAAAATAAGATAATCCGAAAGGCCATCTTTAAAAAGTTTAATTCCCTCATTGGTGCGCGCTTTGGTTTCCCCGCCGGAAACAACAACAATGGCATCCGCTTTTTGTAATTGATCCTGCGGAGATAACCAAAAACCTAAAATTAGAACTAAGCCAGCAATAGACATGGGCACCAATAGTATTAATGATAATAAAATAAATTTTTTTACTTTTTTCATCTTTCTCTTGAAATTTCCTCCAACATTTTATTCGGTAAATTCCTGGGAAAACATTTTACCATAAGGACCGGCATCTATGCAGCCAATTCCCACCTTACCAAAATTAGGATCTAAAATATTTGCCTTATGACCTTCGCTATTCATTAGCCCTTCATGTGCCAAATCGACAGTGGGTGCCAAAGCCAAGTTTTCTCCGGCATATTCATAGTTTATACCGGCTGTCTCCATCCGGTCAAATGGATCTTTGTTCTCCGGATTTATATGCGCAAAATAACCCTTTGCAAGCATGTCCCTAGAATGCGCCCTAGCCAAAAACCTTAAACTATTTTCCATCGAAAGCGGCTTAATCCCCCTTTTTGTCCTCTCCCCATTTACAAGTTTAAGCATTTCATCTTCTGAAGAAGCATCCACCGTAACAGCAGTAGTCTTAAAATTTAATTCTATTCTTTCATTCTCTTTTGGCTTTACCATAAAATATGCCAGCGAATCTTTAATTGCCCGACCAAAAAGTTTTTGAACATCCTGCTCGTAAACACTGGTTTGGGCCACGATACGGCTGGCAATTTTAGAATTTAAAACTTTCGACTTTATTAATCCTTGGACAGGCAAATAAGCAATTAAGGTTAAAGTTACCGCTATCAAAATGACGCCCTTGGCAAGAGAAGCAAAAATGCCGGTGATTCTATTTATTTTAGAATCAGTGATCTTTCGGTTGAATTTTTTATAGAAAAAATGAGCGCCAATCAGATAAATGGCGTCAAAAACTACCCAAATAATAAAAAACGATAACAAATTAATGACTGATAGCGGCATTTTGGAAAAATATTTCGAAAGAACGGCGGCAAATGGCGGATACAAGGCAAAAGAAATTGCCAGTGAAAAAAAGAAACCAATAAGCTCTAGGGCAACTCTAATAAAACCGTAGTAATAACCAAGAGCCATATAGATAACCAGAACTATAAAGATGATGATGTCGACGATGTTCATAGATTAAAATTTTATTTTAAAATCCTCTCATTTCAATGGTTAACTTACTAAATGTGACAACTCAAATATTACTAAAAATCCAAAAAGTAAAAACATTGTTACTCTTCTGCCGCCTTCATCTAAGGCTTCGGGAATTAGGGTCTCTGAGACCATCGCTAAAATTGATCCGGCTGCAAGCGACAGGGCAAGACTTACAACCAACGGGGATGCATTTTGAAATTTAACATATCCGAACACCGCAGAAATTGCACAAACCACGGTAATTAAAGTCCATAACGTATACATGAACTTTCGACTCTTTTCCGCATTCTTAAGTCCATGCACTCCCGAAATCCCCTCCGGAACATTATTTAATAATACCGCTATAAGCATAAGTAAGCCCAGTCCTGCATTTTGGGCAACTCCAATACCAATAACAATCGCTTCGGGAATACCATCTAAAAGTGCTCCCAATGCAATGGCCTTGTCGTTTGCCAAAGCTTTAGCCCTTATTGATTTTTTATGTTTTCTGTGAGACCCCCCCAAAATATCAACAACATAGTCCAAGACAACAAAAGCCGCACCTCCGGCGATAAAACCCAATGTCACAATATGGAAAGCGCCATTAGCCTTTTCATAAGCTTCTTCCATCAACACCGAAGCCAGCGTCGCAATTAAAACTCCACTGCCAAATGCCATAATACAAGCATTGGTAATCCTTTTAAAATTAAAACGAATACCAAGATAGGCACCAATAAATAAACCGGAGCTTGCTACTAAACCATAAATAAGGCTCGTTAACATACTTATATTGTAACTGAAGTTCTATACTTAAACCAGAAGTTTACAACCGATCTAGAAGAGTATTTAATGCTTAGAGTTTAGAATTTCTTTTGTCCTCATATTCACTAATGGCCTTATGCAAAGCATCGGCAGCCAAATTTGAACAATGTTCTTTAACCGGAGGTAAACCGCCCAACTGGGAGGAAACGTCTTTTCTGGTCAGTTTTTTTGCCTCCTCTATGGTCATGCCAACAGCCATGTCTGTTATCATTGACGAAGTGGCAATGGCGGCCGCGCAACCGAAAGTTTTAAATTTTATATCTGTAATAATTTCTTTGCCAGCTTTTTTTTCAACTTTTATATAAAGCTTCATCATATCTCCGCAAACAGGGTTGCCAACGCTTCCCACTCCCGAAGCATCTTCAATAACCCCGTAATTGTGCGGGTTAGTAAAATGATCTATTACTTTTTGATTATAAGGCCCGAAACCTTTGTTATCTTTTTTCATAAAATCTCCTTTTTGATTCAAAACAGATTTCTTTTCTAAAACCTGCCATTCTATACATAAAAATTTTTAATTTCTAATTGTCAATGAATTTTCAAATCATTAATTTTCAATTATTAAGTCGTGTTGTTTGAAGATTAAGTCATTATAAATTGACTGAAAATTGCAAAATTGGTAATTGAAAATTTATCTCTTTTTCGTCTATAGGGCACTTATTTCTCTTAACTTATAAACAATTTCCGGAAAGACTTCCAAAAAATAGTCGACTTCTTCCTTAGTATTTTCTTTGCCCAAAGAAATTCTAAGCGACCCATGAATTTTTTCCGGCGGATAATTTAATGCCTTTAAAACATGACTTGGCTCTAAGGAACCGGAAGAACAAGCGGAACCAGTGGATACGGCAATGCCTTTAAGGTCAAGCTTTATAAGCATGGACTCGCCCTCAATCCTGTCAATTAAAAAACTTGCAATATTTGGCAGTCTAATTTCCGGATGACCGGTTAAGATAACCCCATCAATTTTTTTCATTAAATTTTGAGTAAGATAATCTCTAAGTCCGGAAACTTTTTTGCTTTCCATTTCCTTGTTTTCCTGAGCACTTTTTAAAGCCGCCGCAAGCCCAACTATGCCCGATATATTTTCGGTGCCTGCCCTTAAACCATTTTCGTGCCCGCCACCGGTACTTAAAGCCTCGATTCCAGTTCCTTTTTTTATGTACAAAAGACCGGTTCCTTTTGGACCATAAAATTTATGCCCCGAAATAGACAGCATATCCACGCCCAATTTTTTGACGTCTACGTCCAGATATCCGGCCGCTTGAACAGCATCGGCATGAAAATATATCGGCAAATTATTGCCATTATCTTGTCGTTTTTCTCTGTGTTTTTCAACTATTTTGCTAATTTCTACTATCGGCTCAATGGTACCCACTTCGTTGTTGGCATACATCACGGAAATTAAAATTGTATTATCCTTAATCTCACTTTCCAGTTGGCTTAAATTGACAAGTCCGTTTACATCGACATCTGCGTAGGTTGCCTCAAAATCAAATAATTTTTCAAGCTGCTTGACCGTTTTTAAAATTGCCGGATGCTCAATTTTAGTTGTAATAATATGAAGAGGCTTTGAAATTAATTTATCCCTAAAAGCGGCTAAAACCGGACCTTTTATGGCAAGATTATCCGATTCCGTCCCTCCGGAATTAAAAATGATCTCCAAAGGATCGCAATTTAAAATATTCGCCACTTTCTGTCTCGATTCATCTAAGGCAGCTTTGGCTTCCTGACCAAAAGCATGTAAAGAAGAAGCATTGCCAAATTTATCCGAAAAATAGGGCTTCATTTTTCCTAAAACGTCTTTGTCTAAAGCTGTAGTAGCCGCATGGTCAAAATAAATTCTTTTCATTTATGTAATTCTTTCTTAAAATCTTTTATACAACTTTTGCATTCTTCAACATGAACGTCTTCGCAGCATATTAATTTGTTATATGTCTCATAGCTAACGAGAACGCCAACCGGCTTAGAATACCTGAGTAGCACAAAATCTTCACCGTCATTTAAGCCCTGAATTATTTTTGGCGTTTCATTTTGTAGTTCATTTATATTTACAAAGTTTTTCATAATAAATTACCCTAAATGTATCCTTTAATCTAGGGTAACTTTTATCCATAAAAAAGTCAAGGATTTTAACAGATAACGGATTATTTTTGGCTTTTACCTGAAACGATGTCAAATTTTAAAAATTAAGTTTAAATCTTGTAAAAGAGCTAAAACTGTTTTTTGTTTATTGCTCTTTGTTTGTTGACCTACGGTTGATGGGCTTTTCTTAAAGATAGGAAAATACTTCCAAGACCCAAAAACCAAACGCCGAAATTTATAATCCAACTTATAACAGGTATGTTTGCCAGAACTACATAGACCAAAAGACCTAAAGCGATAGCTGCGTAATCGGAAACTTTTTTACTGCTTCCAAATCTCTTAAATAAGTATTTACCGGCAGCAAGAGCCACAAATAGTTTACTTAAAACCACCGTGGTTACATAGATTAGAAGAAGCAAAACCGCAATTGGGATACCAATTAAAGTGATAAACAAGAAGATAATGACTACCGGCACCAAGAAGAAGGCCGCCAGGCCGTACAAGAAGGCTTTGCCGGGCTCTTCGGATATAGTTTCGGATACTTGCTTAAAAGGCTTAGAAAATAACCAGTAAATAAACAATCCAAGAACCAAATAGGCAAAGAATCCGTAAATGATGGCTGCTATCTTTGCTCCGGGGCTAACTTCCTTGGGCCGTACAATATGTTGCATAACTGTTCCTTTAATTTGAGCACCTTGGTCAATATCTGCGTTTCTGGTAGATTTAATATTTAAATTACCATTAATGACAGCCCCTTGGGTAACCGTCACAACGCCTGAATTAACAATTACGCTGCCATCAACCCAACCCCTAATAAACATGTTTCCGGTAGTTGCCCTTACCCCTCCCGCAACCTTTCCGTCTAGGTTAATGTTGCCGCCTGCCACAATAACGTCACCCCTTACATAGCCGCCGGACAGAAGGGAAACATCTCCTCCCGCGACCAACAAATCACCGTCAACCTTGCCTGAAATTCGGACTTGACCTCCGGCAACTCTTAAATCACCGTTTACATTTCCGCTCGAATCAATTTGACCCGAAACCGCAATTACGTCTCCGCTTACAGTGCCGTCAATGGATAGCTTGCCTGTAGCCGCAACCACGTCGCCCTTCACAATTCCCTTAATATACGTTTCACCACTTGCAACATAAAGGTTCCCGCTAACAGTTTCGTTTTCTGCCACAGAAACGTTTTTTTGCGATACTTTATAGCTTGCCGCAAATACAAAAAGGGGAAGCATCAAAAATAAAGCGGTAATGATTACAATTGTTTTCTTAAATCTAAACATTATTTGCCCTTCGTTTAACTACACTTTAAGCATACCAAATGGCTAGATAATTAAAAAGGGCAATTTCAATAACTATTTCACTTTTAGAAGCATCTTTTCTAATCTTTCTTTGCCAAAGGTTGATTTTATCCTCATTTGAAACTAAACTATACTTATGCAAACAGTTTCAACAGAAAATTTCAACTGGCTTAATATCGAAAATCCCACCGCCAAAGATATTATTTTTTTAAAACAAAGTTACGCCTTTCATGACTTAAACTTGGAAGACTGTCTTTCGGATATTCAAAGACCAAAAGTAGACGCTCAACCGGATCATATTTTTATTGTCCTACATTTCCCGCGCTATTTTAAGACCTTAAAGAAAATGATAGCCTCCGAAGTTGATATTTTTTTAGGTCAAAACTATATGATTACCCTGCATAAAGGAGATCTAAAACCCTTAAACGATTTCTTTAGTGACATGAAAAAAAATAAGACCGAGCTGGATAGTTTAGTTGAAAAAGGGTCGGCCATGGTCATGTACGAACTAATCTCCCAAATGTTTGAATATTGTTTTCCGATAATAGACAAAATTGGTGAACGCCTAAACACTATCGAATCCGCGATGTTTGAAGAAAGACCATCGTCAATTGTGCCCGAAATTGCCAGAATAAATCAGGAAATTATCACCTTTAGAAAAACCATCGCTCCCGAAAGAAGGGTAATTTTAGACCTCGAGGATCGCATCAGACCATTTTCTTCTCCCGGAAACGATTTGTATTTTGATGACATGACTGACTTAATCGAAAAAATTTGGGACAACTTAGAAAACTTTAGGGAAGTTTCCGAATCTCTTCAGCGTACACACGATTCTTATATCACCTATAGGTTAAATGAGGGTATCAAAATCCTAACCGTGTTTTCAGCTATACTTTTGCCGCTAACATTAATTACCGGTTATTATGGAATGAACGTCGAAGGTTTGCCCATTGCCAGACACCCTTTATCGGCTGAGTTTATTTTTCTTGGTATGCTTGCAATAGTAGGACTGCTTTTATATCTTTTCAAGAAAAAAGACATTATTTAGATGCTATAGAATCCACAATACTTGCTTCCACAGCTGTCCGTATAATACTTATCTATCTTTATTTCTCCTAAAACTTTCTTAAATTCATAATATGCCGTCCTCACAACCGTGCTTTCCCTGCCCAACGAATTATCATAAACCAATCTTTGCTCTTTAACCGTTGCCTTGCTTTCGTCTCCCTGGGAGGAACCGGATAAGACCTTATAATGAGTAGTATAAGAAAGGGCGCTACTGGTTACGAAAAGATGGGGGCCTCCCAAATTGCCATTTAAATCTTTTCCGGTCGAAAGAAGAGATTTTGTAATTTTATCCGCTTCCGATTCCGCTTCAGTAAAATTGTCAAAAATTTTGCTGATATCCTTGGACATATAATCATTAATAAAACCTTCAAGAGTTACCGAAAACTCATAATTTATATTATTTTGCCAATCCTCGGGCGATGAAGTTGGTGTTATTGTGGTGCTTAGCCCTTCCTGAATTATTCTTTCCTTCTCGGAAATTGTAGGCGACGGAGTACCTCGGTCTACCGTCTTTTTATTATCTTTTTTAAACAAAAGGGCACCAATTGCCAGTCCGCCAAATACTGCCACAAATGACAATATGATAATAAACATTTTAAAATTCTTCTTTTTCATTTTCATAATTACCCCCATAATTTTATCTTAAAACTATTTTAGCATATTTTTTTAAAACTCTTTATTATATAATTAAGTTATGAACAGATATGACTTATTTAAAAAGCTCGTGGAAGAAAACGGATCATTCATAATTGATGCGGTTGACAGGAAATCCAACCCCGTTTTCAGTTTATGTATTAACAAAGTTTCCTTTTCAGACGGCTCCGAAGCTATAGAAGTTAAGCAGCTAGTATTTATAAGGCCTTACATAGAGGCAAGCGAAAAAGTAACGCCAATTGTTTTTACTTACCACTTAAAAAAAGACGGCGATATACTAATTAATCAGAAAGAGGTTGAAAACAAAGTGGCTGATTGGCTTTCGTCTGAAGATATTAAAGCGGCAGTCAGCCATGTTATCTGGGATTTAAACTACCCATGGAATTACACGTATCATTTTGAAGAAACTGCCGATAAAATAACCCTTCGCGACAGTTCCTTTATTACTTCGGGGAAGGGCAGTAATTTTGTTATTAGACCATATGACGAGAAAACAAACCTTTACGATTTATGGCAATCCAGACTTTCTCTCTAACTTTTCTTTAGGTTTTGAATTATTTTTACTAATTCTTTTTTATCTAATTGCTGCATCGGCCGTATTGAAACCCATGTTCCGTTATAAATGAAGCTGGCCGCCAAGATACCATTTGCCTGCCCAAAATATACGTCTTTGCCGTCAATCATTTCATTTTTTAAATCGAGCCACGAAAGATAGGTTTTTAAATCTATCTCCCTTGTAATTTTACTTTCGGTAAACCAAATTGTATCGCTACCCTTTGCCGCAAAAAAAGCAAAATTATCGGGTTGAATTTTTTTGGACTCGGATAATGATTGGCCGCTAATAACAAATCCTTCAGGCAAATACCGCGGCTCATATAGATCAAAGATTACCTTACTTTTATACATCTCAAATTGGGTATGAGAATAACGATTGCTATTATTTTTATAGGAAACAAATATAAATACAACCAGAGCGGCAACTATTATAGCCGGAAGGAAGATTTCTTTTTTAATTGTCGACGATTTTTCACTCATCTTGCCCGTATGATAATTTATTTACTAAAGTATGTCCAGCCTAATCTTTTAATTAATTTTTCAAATCAAAGAAATTGACGGCATTTTTGGTGGTCCAATCCGCCACTTCTTCAAGTTTTATTTGCTTAATTTCGGCAATTTTTTTAGCCACTTCCAATAGATTAGCCGGCTCATTTATTGTCCCTCTTTTGCCCTGCGGCGCCAGAAAAGGGGCGTCAGTTTCGATCATTATGGGCGATAAATCAAAATAACGGATTATTTCTTGACCGTCTTTATTGTTTGGATAGGTAATATTAGCCGTAAAAGAAATTAGCCACCCTTTATTAATAATTTCTTTAGCAATTTCCAAAGAATACGAGAAACAATGAAAAACCGCCTTAAGGTTTGAAAATTCATTCATTATTTTTAAGGTATCATCGGCCGAATCTCTGGAATGAATTATTACTGGCATATTATCATAAGCCGCAAGTTGTAATTGCCGAATAAATAGTTCTTTTTGAGCTCTCTTTATGTCTATTTCCCCGACTTTGCCCTGAGCGAAGTCGAAGGGTGTTTCCGGCAGACGAAAATAGTCCAGACCAATTTCGCCAATTGCCACTACTTTTTCTTCGCCTAAAAGCTGCTTAATCTCAAAAATTTGATTATCAATTAACTTGTCTTCGTTAAATAAGTTATCCTCAACTAAAACATGGGGATGCAAACCGATAGAGGGATAAATTTGACTATATTTTTTCCCCAAATCAACACTTTTTCTAGACCCGACCAAATTATTGCCGACGTTTATAATTTTAGTAACTCTCGTATTTTGGGCATTATCCAAAACCTTATCTATCCTTCCGATAAGGTCGGGGAAATCCAAATGAGCATGAGTGTCAATTAACTGGGACAGCAATTTTTGACTCCACTTTAGATAGCGGCATAACCGAAATCATAAAACTTGCCAGTCCGCCAATTAAAATACCAAGAATTAAAGTTGATTCTAAACTAAAATATAAACTGAATACGAAAATTAGACCGAAAAAGATAACTCGCGATAAATCAGCGGTAACTTCCATTATGTAAAGGTATTCCAACCGGCTTTCTTCGTCAGCATGAAGATAATATTCCGCAAACCATGGCGATAAAAAGATTGCATGACAAATACTTCCAAACACATTGAATAGCAAAACATGACTGGCAGTCTTAGCATACAATCTCAAAAAATAGGAAACTCCGGTAAGGTAGCTTCCCCGCTTAATATAATCCGATTTTATTTTTTTATCCGTTTTTTTACCAACCATATACGTTGTAAAAACCCCTGCAAGACTTGCCAGCGAAGCAAGAGCTCCAACCATTTGGTAGCTTAAAACAATTAAATAAACAAAAAAAGGCCATATAAATAAACTAACCGAAGCCTCAATGCCGCTTCCGGCATAAGAAAGCTGCTGCCTATAGATATCTTTGATTTTCACTCTTTTTAAAATAAAATGATCTTTGACGGGCGGTTCGCTGGTACTAAGCAATGGAATAAGCGCAAGTATTAGGCCTATAAGTACGAATAAATAAACGTATTGCATGCCATAATTTTCGGCTATAAAGCCGCCAAAAAAAGGAGCAAGGGCGCTAACAAACCAAAGCATGATATACATTTTGCTCACTTCTTTACCGGCAGAGCCTCGATGCTTTGCCTTGGAGAAATCGAAATGATACCCCTGCCAAAACAAAGCCATGGATATTGCTTGAATCATGGCGAGCAACCAAAACGGCCAACGATAAGTTCCTACATTGGATAACATAAAAAAATGAAGAATCAAAAACGGAACACTTAAAGCAATGTTGTGTTTTGGGCCAAATCTTAAAATTGAATAAGAAGACACTATTTCGAATATGGCCTCAAATAAAAAAAGATAAAAATAATATAAAATAATTGATTGGATTGAATAATGGAGATTGTAAAGGTAAATAGGAATAAAAATTGAAGCCATGGCCACCAAAAAAGATCTTAAAGTCATAAAAAGATAGATCTCGTTTAGCTCGGAAAATTTTATCCTATGCAAATGATGACTATTTAGCCGGTGTTCGGACAGAAACAATTTACCCTCCTAATTTTCTATTCTCGGAAACAAGGCTTCTATTTTGCCAATTTTTGTCCCCGGTTTTAAGCCGCCCCATTTTATTTCATTATAAAAATCAAAATTATTTTCGTCTATTTTTTTGATACCCAACTGCTCTCTTATTTTATTGGCCGTCTCCGGCATGAAGGGGTAAATGGCAATAGTAATCTGCCTCAAAGACTCGGCAAGATAATATAAAACCGCAAACAGTTTTTTTTCGTTGCCACTTTTGGCTATTTCCCAAGGCTTGGTTTGCTCGATATACTTATCGTTTTCGGAAATTGCTAAATTGAATACACTGTGTGATAAAACTAAATTGTAAGCATAGCCGGACAAATTTTGCTCATATAATGCCCAAAAAGCTTCATTATTTTCCGAGAAATCTCTTTTAGAATCAAGAATCGGTCGATCTTGTTTTTCGTCTTGAGGAATAATGCTGTCTGAATACTTTTCAATCATTTTTAAAACTCTGGAAGAAAAGTTGCCCAGGCCTTTGGCAAAATCCGCTTCATATTTTTCGGCAATTCTGCCTAATGTTAAATCGCCATCACTGCCAAAAACCATTTCTTTTAAAAGTATATAACGGACAAAATCGGCACCGTATTTATCAACTAGTTCTAAAGGATTAATAACATTTCCGATAGATTTACTCATTTTTTGCCCGCCGGATGTAAAATACCCGTGAACAAACATTTCTTGCGGCAATTCCTCTTTCATGGCAAGAAGCATGGAAAGCCAAATAGTAGCATGAACCCGAAAAATATCCTTAGCCATCAACTGAACATTTGGCGGCCAAAATTGTTCATACTTTTCTTTATCTTGTGGCCATCCCAAACCGGTTAAATAATTTAAGAAGGCATCTGCCCAAACATATGTCGTATGATCCCCGTCAAAAGGCAAATCAATGCCCCAATAAACATTTTTCTTAAGCCTTGAAAATGCTATATCATTTAAGCCCTCCCGCTCTAAAAAAGAAATTATTTCATTTTTTCTCGAATCTGGCTTAATACGAACTTTATCATTCTTTATAATATCTAATATCTGATTCTTAAATTTTGACATTTTAAAAAGATAGGCTTCCTCAAATTTTAATTCCGGTTCCGTTAGATGATCCGGACACTTACCTTCAACTAATTCAGACCTAGTTTTATATTGCTCGCAGCCGACACAATATAATGCCTCGTATTTCCCTTTTTCAATATATCCTGCCTCGAATAATTTGGTTATAACTTCCTTAACACCTTCCACATGTTTTTCATCAACGGTTCTTATAAAATTATCGTATTTAATATTGAGTTTTTCCCAAGCCAACTTAAAACTTTCGGCTATTTCATCAACAAATTCCTGAGGCGTTTTTTTTTGCTCCTCAGCTTTTTGCTGAATTTTTAGGCCATGCTCATCCATACCGGTAAGAAAAAACACATTATCGCCAATAAGCCTGTGGTATCTGGCCAAAACATCTGCTGCAACCGTTGTATAAGCATGACCAATATGCGGCTGGCCGCTGGCATAATAGATCGGAGTTGTAATATAAAATTTAGACATATTGAATTAAAATTCCTTAAGGATTTTTGGAAGCTCCTTAAGAGATTTTAACATAAACTTCTCACCTAGACCAGCTTGTAAAAAATCATCTTTTGAATATCCCTGTCAAAACTGCAACAAAAGAAATGTTTGCACCAGAGGCTGCCTGGTAATCGAAAATTACCGCTTTAATCATTTTTTTGATCCCTCCACCACCACCGCAAACTCCCCCTTTTCCTTAACCTGACTTGATAATTCTAAAAGGCCGCCCCTTAAAATTTCTTCAAATTTTTTTGTAGCCTCTCTTAAAACTACCACTTTTCGGTCGCTTCCTAAATAATCCGCAAGCTCTGATAATGTTTTCCTAATCCGATGCGGGGATTCGTAAAAAACGATTGTTCTTTTTTCTTCCTTTAAGCCATTAAACAACGTTTGCCGGCCTTTCTTTTTTGGTAAAAAACCCAAAAATACAAATTGATCCGTATTAAAACCGGAAACTGATAAAGCTGCAATAACAGCCGAAGGCCCGGGTATTGGTATAATTTCTGTTTCCGGCAGTTCTTTTAATATTTGAGAAATCAAATATTGTCCGGGATCTGATATCCCGGGAGTTCCAGCATCGGAAACCAAAGCCAAATCCTGTTCTTCCCTTAGCAGACTTATAAACTTATCCAACTTAGTAACCTTAGTGTGTTGATGATAACTTACCGTGGGAGTCTCAATTTTGTAATGATTTAAAAGTATTTTAGTATGCCGGGTATCTTCGGCCAAAATTAAATCAACTTCCTTTAAAACACTAATCGCTCTATAAGTCATATCCTCTAAGTTGCCAATTGGCGTCGCCACAATAAAAAGTTTACTCATAATCCCTTATTTCTTCTTGTCAGCCGTCTTTTCATCCCTAATAATATGTCTTATGTGAAAAACAAATAATGGAACTCCAATAATCAGCATGGAAAAACCAAAATTTAATTGACTGTAAAGCGGGTCGTAAACATTCATTTTTTGATTTTTTACTGTATCCTGCCAATTTTTGTAATCTTTAAGCCAAGCTTCTATAGCTTCTTTATCAGCTTTTGATAAATCCTCTCTTAAGGTTAAGTCGCTAACAGCCTTTGTATCATTTAATGGAAGCGGTGGAATACCGGCCATTTCTACTTGACTCTGAGGGCCTTGTTTAAAAACATATTTAGTCATTGCGCCATTTATTATGGCAAAAGATCCAATAACAATCATCAAGAGCGCGCCTAATGAAGCAAACGAATAATAAATCCCTTTCGGACTTAAGTCTTTAAACATTTTCTGTTCTCCTATTTAAATTATTTGAAAATCTTCGAACTCGGAGATTGCTTCGCTTTCGGTAGTATCAACATCCGCAACTTCAGCCATCGGGCTACCTTCCCATGCCCAATCTACAAAATCTTTTAGGGCATCACTTTCGCCTTCAACTGAAATTGATACATCGCCGTTTGCCTCGTTTCTTATCCGGCCGGTTAATTTCAAATCTCTAGCTTTTTTTGAAGCATGATGTCTGTAAAAGACACCCCGAACATCCCCCTTAACAAGTAAGTGAAGACGCTTTACCACTTTAAGTTTCTCCTCTTATTATATTATATAAACTTAACCAGTCGTCTAAACTCAGCTCTTCCGCCCTGGCATCGATGCCAATTCCCGATTCCCCTAATATCTTTATAGTTTCTTCTTTCGAAATTTGCAAGCCCCCCGTTAGGGAATTTACTAATTTTTTTCTTCTTTCGCCAAAACCGGCCTTTACAACTCGAAAGAAATCTTTTTCCTTGCCATTAAGCGGCAAGTTTTGATTTACGTCAATATTAATGATAGCTGAATCGACTTTTGGCGGCGGCCAAAAGGATCTTGCCGGAACAATATCAATTATTTTTGGCTTTCCGTAATATTGAATTGCAACCGCCAGTACGCTATTCGGCGGCGAAGAAACCATTCTTTCGGCTACTTCTTTTTGAATAAGCAGAGTCATGGATTCCGGTTTATTCTTAGCTTCTAAAAAATTTCGAATTATTGGTGACGTAATATAATACGGCAAATTTGCTACAACCTTATAATTTTTGGGCAATGTGGCGGTATTAAATTTCAAAATATGTTCATTTTTGACAATCATTTTTTTAGAACTAATGCTAGAACTTAACAATTCCGCCATTTTTGGATCAAATTCAACCGCAACAACCTGGCCGGCATGCTTTAAAAGCTCGCGAGTTAGAACACCAAGACCGGGCCCAATTTCCAAAATAGTATCTTCGGAAGAAATATTTGCAGTCTCAATAATATTTGCTAAAGCTTTTTCGTCAATTAAAAAATGCTGGCCAAGGGATTTTCTGGCCCACATTCCGTGAGATATTAGAAGTTGTTTTATTTCTCTGGGATTCTGGAGATTCATTTTATCTTAAACCGCACACCCTTGCCGTATTGGGCCATGGTTTCCACGGATCCGAACTTCCATTACTAATAGCCGTACTTACTCTTGCTGCTGTTGCATATATTTGGGCTTCGGGATCAAACTTATTTCTGCCCCCATAACCGGATATTTGCGACCATTTGTAAACGTACCTTCGCCAGCCTTCCACCAGCCACCGCTTTCTCTTACCATGACACAAAACATTGCGGAAGGATCTATGCCATATTTTTGTCCGGCAGCTACTAACAGGTTCCAATAATCACCGGGATTTGGCGGTTTGGTTCCGCGTTTAATTACCCTTGCTTTAGACTCTAAAATTATTTTTTCTTCGATTAAAGTTTCGGAGGCAACTAAGCCATTTTCGAATACCACCTTATAGGTCTGCTCTTTTTGACCGTCACTGCCTTCGTCAATAATCTGCTCAATGCCCTTAGTTACATTGAAATCATTTTGGTAAGACGTTGGCCTGGTAATTGAAACGGTTTTTTTCACTACACTTTCGGCTACTCTTATAACCTCAATTCTAGTGCCGTTAGTTATGACGGAGTCAAGTGACGGACTTGTTTTATCTCTGTCTCCGACAACAATCTTTTTTTCATCTAAAAGCTCTTTGACCGTTCTTGACCAAGACTTGAAAGTAATGGTGGAATTATCAACAAAAACTTCCATTCGCGGCGCTCTTCTAATTTGAATTTTTTGACCAAGCCAATTTTCGCCGCCTACATCCATAATCAAAGAATTATCAACAATATCTTCTTCGGAGATTGCAATATTATGCTGGGCTAAAATCTGTTTTGGATCATCGTAACCTGAAAAGGTTTTAAGAGAAGTATTTTCGTCCGCTATTAAAACAGGAACCGCCCGATCTACATTAATAGAAATTGCAGCTCCATTTAATTTGGTGTCTAGTTTAGGACTAATGGCGTCCCACTGGCCAATACTCACTTTAGATAACGACAAAGCGCTTCGGACGTCTCCCGCCTGAAGTCTTTCTGTTGTTGTTTGGCCATCAACATTAATTGTTACGGCCGTTACCGGACCTGTAACAATTATTTCATTTGATGAAACTAAGCTTCCTGAAACACTGGCAGGAATTAACACAAACGTTGCTAAGGCTGACGAAATTTTCTTGGTAGCAGATATCAGCCATTGTTTATTAAACTGTAAAATGGATTCCTCCAATTTAACAATAAAGATTTTTTGTTTTTTATTTTACTTCCCTATTTTAGTCGAGGTTCGGGTGTCTGTCAAGTCGCCGTATTTTGGCTTAAATAAGCCATTATCAAATGACTTAATAAATAGGTCATTTAATTAATTTTTTCCACAGGAGCAAAAACAGACGACAATCTTTTCAAGCCAAAACTATCAAATAAAACGTCAATTTCTTCCCCATTGACACCAACAACCAAACCGGTTCCAAATTTGGCGTGGCGGATTTTGTCCCCCGCTTTTATATCAAAGCTTGGTTCTTTTAACTCAACTGTTCGTGTAGTAAAATCTGTCATCAAGTGAGAGGGGACATCATTAATAAATCGGGAAGGCGGATTGGATGAGATGCCTCCGTACAACATTCTGTTTGACGCATATACTAGATATAAGCGTTTTCTGGCTCTGGTCATAGCTACATAACAAAGCCTTCTTTCTTCCTCCATTTCTTCTTCACTAAATGAACTTCTTGAATGCGGGAAGATCCCTTCTTCAAGACCAACCATAAACACCACCGGAAATTCCAAACCTTTAGCTGAATGCATTGTCATTAATGTAATTGACTTTGATTCATCCGAATAATTATCGATGTCACTTAAAAGCGATATTTGCTCTAAGAATTCGCCCAAACCAAGGCCGGAAGACGCCTCTTCAAATTCCCTAGCCACCGAAATTAACTCCTCCAAGTTTTCGACACGGCTATCGCCCTCAACCGAACCATCATCGTAGTAACTTTTAAGCCCTGATTTTATAATAACTTTTTCGATGAAATCGGCGACACCCAAAACATTTGACAGTGAAACAAGCTGCTTCGCCATGTTCCCAAACTCCGAAAAACCTTTTTTCATTTTATCCTGAAGATTTGTATCCTCAACCCGGCTCAAGGCATCCATAAGTGATAAATTGTTGTTTCTTGCAAAATTTTCAAATACCTCCAAACTTTTCGCCCCGATTCCTCGTGCGGGTAAATTTATTATTCTTTTAAACGAAACCCAATCGGTGCCGGAATATATAAATTTTAAGTATGAAAGCAAATCCTTAATTTCCCTTCTCTCGTAAAAGCGAACGCCGCCGATAATTTTATAGGGTATATTGAATTTCAATAATTCTTCTTCCAAACTCCTGGATTGGGCATTTGTTCTGTATAGAATGGCGATGTCGCTTAAACCATAACCTTGTTTTTCAAGCCGACCGGCCTCCGCAATTATAAACTGCCCCTCTTCTTTTTCGTTAAACGCCTCATATAATATCACCGGCAAACCGGATTCATTATCAGTCCATAATTTTTTGTCTGTTCTTTCAATATTTTTTGCAATAACGTTATGCGCCGCTTCTAAAATATTTTTTGTCGAACGGTAATTTTGTTCCAGCTTGATAATTTTCGCATCCGGATAATCCTTATGAAAATCCAAAATATTGCGGTAATTAGCCCCTCTCCAAGAATAAATCGATTGCCAGTCGTCCCCTACTACGCAAATATTTTTATGTTTAGCTGATAATTTTTTACAAAATAGGTACTGCACATGATTAGTGTCTTGGTATTCGTCAACTAAAATATAGTGGAATTGATTTTGATACTTTTCTAAAACTTCCGGAAATTTATTAAAAATTTCAACTGTTTTTAAAAGCAGGTCATCAAAATCTAGCGCATTACTTTCTTTAAGGCGCTTATCATATTCATAGTAAATTTTGGTAACTATTTCCTGAAAATGTCCGACCGCCAAATTAGCGTACTCCGCCGCTCCGACCATTTCACTTTTTGCCGAGGAAATTGCCCCCAAAACCGCCCTCGGATTAAATTGCTTCGGATCAATATTTAGATATTTCATACTCTCTTTTATAACCTGAAGCTGATCGGAGCCATCCGAAATCAAGAAACGCTGGTTATAACCTAAAAGCTCGATCTCTTTTCTTAATATCTTCACGCAAACCGAATGAAAAGTTCCGGAAAAAGGAAAATCGTAAGTCGACCCAAGAAGCTTTTGAATTCTTATTTTCATCTCTTTAGCTGCCTTGTTGGTAAAAGTTACCGCCAAAATATTAAAAGGACTCACCTTCTCATGCTCTACTAGATAGGCAATTCTGTGAGTTAAAGCTTTTGTTTTGCCGGAACCGGCACCCGCCAAAATTAAAACCGGTCCTTTAGTGGCAAGAACCGCTTCTTTTTGCGCAGAGTTTAAACTAGATAGAATATCCGACATACAACAATGATTATATCAAATTTATAAAAAAACCGCACAATCTTTTTGGTTTACCCTAAAAATTGTGCGGCTTCACATAGACAATTGCTCACTCAGATTTTTACGCTCACTACTTATTATGTTTAAGACTACCTGACAAGTAAAAACCTAGACGAAAGATAAGCAAATCTCGTGCTTATAAGAAATACAAAAAACCCGTATCTGTTTCTGGCGCTAACAAGCAGTTTAAAAGCATATGGCAAGAGCTTGAAGCCTTCGACGGTTATTTTTCTCTGCCAGCGTTTTTTGCCTTTTTCATCCGCAGCAGGGCAATTCAAATATCCCGCCTTTAGATCTATTTCTAAATCGCATGCTGTGTCAAACAAAACGCCCGCCCAATAGACATTAGCTATTGTTTTGTCGCTAGCAGTTTTAAAAATGCCTGTTAGTTCTGCTATGAGCAACCCCTGTCTTTTGTAATTTTCTTCCAGCCTCTCAAACTCAACAGCGATTCCGCAACGCATTGCGTCAAAAGCTAATGTCTCTATAATCTCAAGGAGCATTATCTTTTCCTGCAATGTGATATCAACCTGATTATATATCTGGTGTTTATCAGCCATAAGCAAATTCTTTTCCTGTTCCAGAAATTCAAGCCTTTCTTCTCTGGATTTACCCATGTCATCAATAGTATTATCTAAAAATCGCACGTAACTATAAAGGTTAGCAATTTTTTTTGGCACCATTTTCATAAGTAAACTCCAAAGAAATATGTTTTGCCACTCATCAAAAGCTCGAAGGCTAAATCGCATGTCTTCTCCTCCTTTTTCTGCTTATAAATTGTCAATATTCCGTCATTTTTCTAGATTTGGATATTTTAACACAATTCTCTCAAAATAGCAATGGTTCGAACTGTATCTACTCACAACCCTGCATTTTATGTTCGCATATTATATTAAACTATCTATGTCATCCCAAACTTGATTTGGGATCCACTTGTTCGGTTAAATATCGAGCTTTCTGGATTCCGGATCAAGTCCAGAATGGGCATAATGCTTAAAAAGTGTTGCTACTTTAGGTCAAAATATGCCTTCCAATAAATAAATTGGAAGAGATGATCTTCTGTAAGTCCAT
>Ga0076307_105_pt1 | contig 36696 bp, 35 predicted proteins | sample RifGroC2_FD_68020 | JGI IMG/M metagenome (GOLD analysis project Ga0076307, IMG submission 68020) | candidate division CPR2 bacterium GW2011_GWC2_39_10
TAAGTTAAAGTATTTCAACTTTTTTAATAAAAATGAAGCTAAAATAGCCCTTTTTAGCAACACTTTTTAAGCATTATGCCCATTCCGGACATTCCTTTAGAAATTACAATCAGTTGATCCGGAATCTATTCTTTATGGATTCCAAATCCCTCCAACCGCCAGAGGCGGTCAGGAAGGCGGGCAGGCAAGTTTGGAATGACACAGTGCACGTAAATTTGACAAATAAGCACTGTAGTTTTATAATTTAAGCATAATCAAGGGACATAAACATGGAGTCCTGATTAGTTTCACGAAAAATTAAAAAAGCGTTTGATTTGGGAGTAATGTCGCCCAAAAAGCTGCCGGAAGAACCCGTTATTGGTCATTCTGAATTTAGTTCAGAATCTCTTCCTTAATACAGATAGAGATCCTGAAACAAGTTCAGAGCCTGCCCTCAACTTGATTGGGGGATGACGAATCAACACAGTAGAACCGGACGGGTAAGCCCGTAAAAGCCTTAACGAAGGGGCCAAATTTATGTTGGCAAACAAGGTGGTACCGCGGATTTAGATTCGTCCTTAAGAAAAGGGGCGTTTTTTATTTATTATCAAACAAATAGTTTGATTAACCATCAAAGAAAAATTAAAAGTAATGGCTAATGTGCTGCTATGCCATTATGCTAATGCCCTCATGAGGAGTTTTTATGGCTGAACTAGAAAAAAGATTCGATCTCGCCCAGGAACAAAAGATTTATGAAGAATGGGAAAAGGGCGGATATTTTAAACCTGAAATAAATAATGATAAAGATAAGGGCGAATATTGCATAATCATGCCGCCCCCAAATGCCAACGGCAATCTTCATCTAGGGCACGCCTTAATGGTAGCCGTGGAAGATATTTTGATCCGATACAACCGGATGCTCGGCAAAAAAACGTTATGGCTGCCGGGCGCTGACCATGCCGGTTTTGAAACCTGGGTTGTATTCGAAAAAGTATTACAAAAACAAGGAAAATCCAAATTTGATTTTGATCGGGATGATCTTTATAAACAAATTTGGGATTTCACCCAAAACAACAAGGAAGTTATGGTTAGCCAACTAAAATCACTTGGCTCTTCATGCGATTGGAGCAGGGAAAAGTTTACTCTGGATAAAGATATTGTAAAAACCGTCTATAAAATATTTAAAAAAATGCATGACGAGGGGCTCATTTACCGCGGAAACCGAATTGTAAACTGGGATCCGTATCACCAGACGGGTTTTTCAGACTTGGAAATTAATCACGTTGAAAGAAAAACCAACCTTACTTATATAAGATATCCAATAAAAGGCAGGGAAGACTTTATTACGGTCGCCACAACCAGACCGGAAACAATGCTTGGCGACACGGCCGTAGCTGTAAATCCAAATGACATACGATACAAGAATTTAATCGGTGAAATTGCTGTTTTGCCCATTTTAAATAGGGAAATTCCAATAATTGCAGACGAAGCAGTTGAAATGGGGTTTGGTACCGGCGCTGTCAAAATTACGCCGGCGCACGATAATTTAGACTTTGAAATTGGGGAAAGACATAATTTGCCAGCCATCCAGGTAATTGATAAGTTTGCCAAAATGACGGCGGAGGCAGGCAACGATTTTGAAGGACTAAAAGTAAAAGAAGCCAGAACCAAAGTATTGGATAAACTGGAAGAGCTGAAACTAATAGAAAAAGTAGAAGAAATTACACATAACGCCTCTGTCTGCTATAAATGCGGGCGGGATATAGAGCCTTTAATTACCGAGCAATGGTTTATAAGGGTAAAGGATTTAGCCAAAAGCGCTATTGAAGCCGTGGAAAATGGAGACACCAAATTTGTTACTGCGCGCTACGAAAAAATATTCTTTAATTGGATGGAAAACTTAAAGGACTGGAATATTTCCCGCCAAATTGTTTGGGGTATCAGAATTCCCGCATGGTTCTGCGAGTGCGGCGAAATCATGGTAACCGATGGCGAAGTACCAAAGAAATGCCCTAAATGCGGCTCGCCAAAGCTTACACAGGATCCGGATACTTTTGACACATGGTTTTCTTCGGCCCAATGGCCTTATGCCACGCTTGGCTATCCCGACGGCAAGGATTATCAGGATTTTTATCCAACGGATGTTATGGAAACAGCCTGGGATATTTTAATTTTTTGGGTAGCCAGAATGATTATGATGGGCATTTATACAACAGGCAAGGAGCCGTTTAAAACCGTCTATATTCACGGCCTGATACGTGATAAAAAAGGCGCTAAGATGAGCAAGTCTAAGGGAAACGTGGTAAACCCAATGGATTTAATAGAAAAATACGGATCTGATGCCCTAAGATTAAGCTTAATCATGGGTAATGCTCCCGGAAATGATTTGAATTTCATGGAGGAAAAAATAATCGGTTCCCGAAATTTCGTAACCAAATTATGGAACATAGCCAGATTTATACAAATGAATACTGAAGAAGTTAATAATGTTTCACATGAAACATTTACTATTGCCGATAACTGGATTAATAGCGAATTAAACTCAACACTAAAGCTAGTCACGAAAAATATAGATACATATAATTTAAATCTCGCAATTGAAGAACTTTATGATTTTGTCTGGTCTAAATTTGCAGCTATATATATAGAAAGTGCTAAATTCTACCTAAATAACGGGATAAATAAAGATAACGTAAGTTTTACACTAAGAAGCGTGTTTAGGCACGTTATAAAAGCTCTGCACCCATTTATGCCGTTTGTGACGGAAGAAATTTGGCAGAACTTAAAACTATCGGACAAAATGTTAATTGTTGAAGACTGGCCGAATAATAATCAAGTGGAAACAAATGAAGCAGCAATCAAGAAATTTAATGGCGTTATAGCCGTAATCAGCGATATCCGAAATAAAAATATGGACCCAAGCGATTCATACACTATAGACAATAGTGAATTTTCTGAAGAAGAAATCAACTTAATTATGTCTCAAGTTAAAATTCGTGAAATTAAGCATTAAAAAATTGTTTCATGTGAAACAATTTAAAAGTAAATTTACTTATTTGGAGACAAGTGTCATAATTAGTCTATGAGCAAACTTCAAACGTCAATTTACACCGCAATTATTGTTATTTTTTCAGTTGTAACATCGCTATTCATTTTGAAGGCTCCTCAAATACTTGAGCCTAGGCGCGTACTATATATCAATAATACAACAGCCTTATTCAATGATGGAAATTTTGAGGAAGGCTTATTTAACCTCAAAAAAGCCGAGTTTATAAAAAAAGATGATAAAACAAACCTTCTTCACGGAATGTACAGCTTTAATAGCGAAGATTACAGCGACGCACTACCGTATTTAGATGATTTATCTTCAAAAAACGCAATTTATTGGTCCGGCACCTCTTACTTAAAACTTTTACAAGGCGATAAAGCTGCGTCTAAATTCGAAAAGTTAATTGAAAGTGAAGATAAAGAATCCTATAGAGAAAATTTGCTTCAGGCATATTTACTGGACGGAAAACTGGATAAAGCCGTTAAATTTTCAAGAGAATCTAATAAAATATACAAAAATAACTCATCCTTTTTAAGGGTTATGAACTTTTTTACACTAAGTAGCGTAAATATCCAAAAACAAGCCCTCTTTTATCTAGAAAACGCCAATTGGCTGTTACAGAATAACTATTATAAGTCTGCCATTAATATGTCAAACAAGGCGCTAATATTGTTTCCCCAATATCGGGATGCTTATTTGGTAAAAGGGGACGCCGAGCTATCCTCGGACAATAACGACTCGGCCATAAATAATTTTAATAAAGCAATAAAAATTGATCCGGCCTATTATTTTTCCTATTTAAAATTAGCCGAGGCATTGCAAAAAACCGGCGACATCCAAGGCAAGGAAGATGCCCTAGAAAAAGCTCGCCTATTTGGCTATAAAGATTAGCTACTTATGAATAAACTGAATGATGTGCAACGTAACGATAGCTACTCCAAAGAAAGTTCTTGTATATATTCTCCAAATTCTACCATTTAAGCTTTTAACAGAAAATAAATCACTAATCCCATCAATTACCAGAAAAAGAGCTGCCAGAAAAGCCAAAATATCGATAGTTATAGGATCTAAATAACTGCAGCTCGCATTTATTTTGGATTGTCCCGTAAACTGAATGTAAACAGCAATTAATATCACAACGCAGGAACCAACGATTAGAAAGTTTAATCTCTTTTTGTTATTCATAAGTATATTATAAATTAGTTGCTAGCTATTTTCCATAAGCGATTGACGAAAAGCATCGATTTTCATGGCTTGACATTTGAAGCTTGCCAAAAAGCATCGTTTCCTAATTGAGGTACCCTACTTGCCGACTCCGCCGAAGCGGCTGCGAAGGCCGGACGCTAAAGCTATGTAGGGCATTTTACGCTTGTTGCGTAAAATGGCGGAGGCGAGAGGATTCCCTTCGACTTCGCTCAGGATAAACTTCTCATCTAACTTATCGTTATGTTTCGTCGAGCCCACCAAAATCACTATAATGGTGAGCTTGCCGAACCATGGCGGAGGCGAGAGGATTCGAACCCCTGATGCCCTTTCGGGCATACCTGATTTCGAGTCAGGCCCATTCAACCAAGCTCTGGCACGCCTCCTAAATTCCACTGATCTAATCTGCTTTTTCCGTCCATGACGGACCAGCCTTGGGCCGGCGAGAGCGGCACCTTTTTAGCCGCCTTGGGTGGCCAACCACTCTAACACCTATCCCGGGCAAGCACTGGTAGCTAATGGCTGATAGCTTATAGTCTCTTAATGTCAAATTGTTTCACATGAAACAATTTGATCTAATTAGCCAAATGCTATCAGCTATAGGCCATGCGTAAAAACAAAGTTTTTCTATGGTATCCCCGGGAGGATTCGAACCTCCGACCTTCGGCTCCGCAAGCCGACGTTCTATCCACTGAACTACGGGGACCAAAATTCTAGCTTATTGTAACTTTTACAATTACAACGCTCAAACTAAAACAAATTCTACCATAAAAAATCAGGAAAGTTTAGATTTTTAGTACCCGAGAGATTTTTTCTAGGAAATCGTGGTTAAAGGATTGCTCGGGAATATGTTTAATTAGGACGCTTCTTAACAAAACGGGGTCAAGGTCATCCGGTATTGAAATTTCTATCGTGTACATATACCTTTTATTAGTTAAAAGCTGTAAAATTCTTTTATTGTTCCCATATGAAATCCCGAACGAGTAAAGATCCGTATAGCTATAGAAACGGTCATTAAACTCTATGCCAACCGTAGTAACATTGCACTGAGTCATTTCTGGAGTTCGGTTTAAATAAACAAAATAAACGATTGCCAACATGGTCGTTACAATAGCCGCAGACCATTGCCTACTCCCGCTACCCCACAAAAAATAAACATTAAGGACAACAAAGAATAAACCAAAAAGTATGTACCAAACTAGACCTCTGTCATAAACATGCTCCTGAACTTCCCAGCTAAGTATCGGCTCTATTTCTTGCGCTTTTTCTTCCGAAGCTTCCATAGTCATCGGATCTTCGTTGTTTTCGCGTCCTATAAATTCTTCTTGTTTATTTTCTTCGTCCATGTATTTATAATATCACCATCAGTTAAAAATAAAATAGGTTTTCCTTAAACGAAGGGGCATTAAATGAAAAAAAAGACAAAATTCAAAATAGTTATGTATTTACTTTCACTTTTAATAGTTTTTTTTATAGGCTATAAGGGCAAGGATTTTTTAAACGGCCGGTTAGCACCGAGCGAAAAAGGGGAGACTAAATCTACCGCCGCCAAGACAGTTACAAAGCCGGACAGCCTGCAAGTTAACCAAATGTATTTTGGGGATGTTTTTTGGGGGAGATACATAAACGATTGGGCAATGGCCAGCGACCTTAAGGAAAAATACCCATTTTCCGGACTAAACACGTTTAACCGAGAAGACTACCAGGCATGGATTGGCAGCTTAAATTGTCCAATTACTGCAAACCAAGTACCATCCGAAACTCAAAACGATCTTTTAATGTTTAATTGCACTCCAAATTATCTGGCCGAAGCCAAAAAATGGTTCAATATTTTTAGTTTGGCCAATAGTCATACCGATAATCAAAATGGCATGGTAGGTTTTACTTCGACTCGAAATTATCTGGATCAAAACGGCATTCAATATTTTGGCCACAATAATAAAGATGTAACAGACGAAATTTGCGAAATAGTTTCAATAAAAAGTAAGGCGCTAACCGGCGCAGTAAATTATGAAAATAAAAATTATGACTTAAAAGATTTTTATGTACCCATCGCCATGTGCGGATATCATAACACCTTTAGCTTGCCCACAGAGGCTCAGCTGGACGAAATTGCCAAATATGTCGATATTTTTCCAACCTTTGTTTATGCCATTCAGGGACCCGAATATCCGATAGAAGCGGACGACCTTCAGAAAGCCTATTTTAGAATGATGATTGATAGGGGAGCCGACGCCGTTATTGGCAAGGGCGCCCATGTAGTTCAAAACACAGAAAGCTATAAGGGGAAGCCCATTATCTATTCAATGGGCAATTTTGTTTACGACCAGCAATTTAGTGAGGACGTAAGGCAGGGGATAGGAGTAAAGGTGAAAATTGATTTAACATATGACGAAAATATGGAAAAATGGCAGCAAATAGCCAGCACCTGCACCAAATTTAAGGATAGTTGCCAGAAAAAAGCAAAGGAGCTTAATTTATCTAAGCCAAAATATACGGTTGCCTACGATATTGTAGCCACCGATAACTCGGCCAAGTTGGCCAAAAAAGCCTCAGACACTGTTCTGGAGAAAATGCTAGAAAGAACCAGGTGGAAACAAACCCTTGCCGGACTAGGGAAAGAAGAAGAATTTTCTAATTAATACCACGGTCATTCCTTAACCGTTTTTAATATTTCTTCAACGGTGGTAAATCCTTGAAGGGCTTTTAAAATCCCGTCCTGCTCCATAGTAAGCATGCCATTTTTCACGGCCGCCGCCTGAATAACGCTTGGTAGAGCTTTACTCATTATTAATTGCTGCATATCTGTTGTAATCTTTAGCATCTCAAAAATACCGATCCGGCTTTTGTATCCAATCCCGTAGCACCTGTCGCAACCCTTACCTTTGTAAAAATGAAGATTTTTAGCCCTCTCCTGATAACTTACCGGCAAGTGGGCAAGAATTTGGCTAACAGCCGCGGCTTCATCAGCATTTAAATTATGGTCGGTGCGGCAAAATGGACAAATTTTTCTAACCAAGCGCTGAGCCACAATTAAATTTATGGCAGAAGAGATAAGAGACATATCGCCAACAAGATCCGTTAGCCTGGCAATAGCCGTGGCAGCGTTATTGGCATGGTAGGTAGTAAGCAAAAGATGGCCGGTTAAAGCAGACTGCAAGGCCGTTTTGGCGGTGTCTAAGTCTCTAATTTCACCGATCATAATGACATCCGGATCTTCGCGAAGCACCGCCCTAAATCTGTCTAAAAAGCTTTCACCGGTATTAAGTTGCGACTGGGACAACCCGGGCAATTCATATTCAACCGGATCCTCTAAAGTAACAATTTTTCTTTCCGGATTATTTAGCTCGTTTAGTAAAGCATACAAGGTGGACGTTTTGCCCGATCCGGTAGGACCCACAACAATCATCATGCCATGAGGTCGAACCAAAATTTCCTTGATTATGGGATAAACCTCGTGGGTAATGCCGAGGTCGGAAAGTTTTAACATAGTAGCGTCGCCTTGAAAAAGTCGCATCACCACTTCCTGACCATGGAGAACCGGTATTGTCTCTACCCTAATGTCAATTTCTTTAATGCCATTTAAGTTGGGGATGGCCTTTAAGTGGCCGTTTTGCGGCCTGTCGGCATCCAGTCGCAAAGCGCTATTTATTATGATTTCCGATATCAAATAGTTATATTTATCTCTTGGGACTCTGGCAATAGGATGCAGCGCTCCGTCAATTCTAAATCTAATATCGGCATAGGTATTTTGAGGTTCAATGTGAACGTCTGATGACTTGGTGGTAATGGCCGCCGTTAAAAGATCGGCCAGCAAAAATTGAATTCCGTCATTTATAAGCAAATCTTTTAATTTTTCAATATTCGTAACTTTATTTACATCAATATCAATTGTTCCCTGATCCACGTGGTCTTTTTCGTAGGTTTTTATAAAATCATATCGATCAATATTTTCCCTGAAACTTTCGGGAGAAATTAAAACAACAACAACATCGTGATCTTCCCTTAAGTTCTTAACAAAGGCGGTTAGTCCTTCTTTATAAGGATCAACTATGCCAAAAAAAAGCTTGCCTTGCTTAATTGCTATTGGCAAAGAGAGATATTTTATGGCGTCTTCTTTAGCTATTATTTTAATATAGTCTTCTTCGGGGATAATTTGCCTAAGGTCGGCGTATTTTATACCAAGTTTTTTGGCTTTATGAAGCGTTTCTAACTCCTCGGAATCACGATAAGCCTTACTTTGTACGCCGTGTGCGTCTCCTGCATATTGGGCATGCAAATCTTGAGTAACACCGCCTGAAGAATAATGAGTATTCTGAGCAGCTGAATCCATATAATGATCCCTCAAGCTGGAAGATGTGTTCCCCGAAGATGGATTGCTTCGTATTTGATGATTTACATTTGAGTTGTCCGACACGCCTAACCCTCCTACATAAAGTATAACCTAAACAAAATTCATTGTAAAACTTCAATAAATTAGGTATAATTGAAGCTGTTATTTTGCAAATAAACAAAATTTTTAAAAAATTTTGTTTACAGAAAGAGATAGTGAAAGCCTGATAGTGTTTATTGATTGATAAACACGAAAAAGCTGCAACAATCTCTGACGAGGAAGGGTGCCAGAGTGGACGAATGGAACGGTCTTGAAAACCGTCGTGGCTGCAAGGTCACCGTGGGTTCGAATCCCACCCCTTCCGCCAAAGAAGTGTTGCTCAAATGTATTATAAATGCGATAAAGTCGTGTATAATGAAGACTTGCTTAAAGCAGATTCACCGGCAAAGTAGTTTTAGAAATAAATTAAAGATTAGCTATTAGCCAAAAGCCGTAGGCTATTAGTGTTTACCTTGGAGAGGTACCCAAGAGGCTGAAGGGGCGGGTTTGCTAAACCTGTAGGGTGACTCACGTTGCCGCGAGGGTTCGAATCCCTCCCTCTCCGCCAGGAAAATTTCATTTTCACCGATAGCTTATAGCTTATGGCTAATGGCTAGTTTTATAAATACCTTTAGGGAGGGTGAGAACCCTCGAAAAAGATGCGAAAAAAGTAGAGCTTTATAAGGCTTTGGCAAATTGGCAATCTTTATAAGGTTTGGTTTATAATAATTAATATGAAGACTAACCGAATAATAACTGTGGCCCTATTTATAATATTAATTTTTATTGGGATCGGTTATTTATTGGCATCAAAGACTGAAAGAATCGATAATGGTGTCTGCAAATTGGAAACTTGCCATGGGATGGATTTTGAGTGTGGCGCAAAACCTGCCACAGTTTGTACGGAAATGTATATGCTGGGCGACAAATGCCTGCAACATGCTGAGTGTCAAATTAAGGAAGGCAGCTGTCAAAAAGTAGAAACCAATGAGTTTAAAGAATGCAAATTGTGCGTTTTGAATTGCGAAAGCACAAATAAGAATGATCCCATTAAAGCCTCCGCGTGTGAAAGCAGCTGTGAGTAACAAAACAACAAGAAACGATAAACAGAAATAAGCCCATCTGTTCACCCTCCCTACCTGTCCAAGAACTTTCATTCCCGTCATCGTCTCCGAGGTCGCTCAGACTCGAGGAGCGAAGGTGGGGATCCAGAAGCTCTAACGTGTAACCAAACTTTCTGGATCCCCGTTTTCACGGGGATGACAGCTAAATAAGAGCGGCTCAGATAGTGTTCTTGCTTTATTCCTTATTCTATATTCCCATTCTTTATACTTTATACCAAATTCTTTATTCTCTTTGCTTACTGTTTACTGATTCCTGTACTAGTCTCTTGCAAAAACCGCCACTACTACTTCTCTTGCGCCGGCTTTCTTTAGCACCTTAACACATTCTTTAATGGTAGATCCGGTGGTTAAAACGTCGTCAACTAAAATGACCTTTTTGGGAACTTCGCCAATTACGGTATAAGCTCCTTCTAAATTTTTCTGCCTGTCTTTCTTTTTTAAATCCATTTGCGGTTTTCGACTCTCTTTTCTTAAACAATCCTTTGTTTTTAAATTACTTTCAAAGGCCAAATGCTTAGCAATTAGAAAGCTTTGATTATATCCCCTTTCTCTAAATCTTTTTTTATCTAAGGGAACCGGCACCAAAACAAAATTCTCCAAATTTGGAAGCAATTTTATTTTTTCGGCCATCACTTGCGCCAATTCCTTTTTACCGCGAAATTTTAAATTCCAAACTATGTTTTTTACCGGACCTTCGCGGTAATAACAATAAGCAACGCCGTTTTTTACCCTAAATTCCTTCCGGCACTTGTCGCATACTCTTTTATCCATTATACGACCGCAAAAAAGACATTTTTTATCTGACACCAAAATAATTTCTTTTTCACACTTTTCGCATAAAAAAGTATCAATCTTTCCACAGCTAACGCATCGCTTGGGATACAAAAAATCCTTTAACAAGGGCCAAATTTTATATCCTAAATAGTATTTATTTTCTTGCTTTTTCCCTTCGAATTTCATATAATTATATTAACTAAGCATTAAAGGTAAGTCTAGGAGGGAATATTATGGCCAATTCGCCGATATCTAAAATTAAGGAAAATGGAGACGTTCTGGAAAACAGTGATTTTTTTCAAAGCGTTCTTGAAGAAACAGTCGGCGAGGACTGGATGGAAGAAGCAGAAGGTCAGCTTGCGGTTGACGTCTACCAAACCAAGGACGAGCTAATTATTAAAGCCCCGATTGCCGGCGTAAAGCCCGAAGATATTGATATTGCCATAACCGACGACGTTGTAACGGTTAAGGGTCATCGTTCGGATACCAAAGAGGTGGAAAGCGAGCATTATTTTGCTCAGGAATGTTATTGGGGAGCTTTTTCCAGGTCAGTTATCCTTCCGGTTTCTACTGTAGCAGACAAAGCCCAAGCCTCCTTTAAAAACGGCATTCTTTCTATCAGAATTCCAAAAGCAGACCAAGCAAAAGTGAGGAAAATCCAAATAACAGCAGAATAAGACAGAAATCAGTAACCAGAAAACACCTAAAAAATAACTTCTTCAATTGATAATTGAAAATTAAATCGGCAATTAACCACCGCGCCCTGACCGCATGAAAACACTTTGTGTTATTTTAGTTATTTGCTTATCGTTTTTTATCCCCATTCTTGGGGCTTTATTCATTATTCTTGATTCAACTGCCTTACTCCCAAAGACTAGAATAAGGCGAAAAACTATATTTAGACTTCTTTCAAAACCCCCCCATTTTTACTACTCTATACTAAATTCCTTATTCTTTTTTTGTCATTCCTGTTTTCGACTCTGAGGTCTAGCGACTTTGTTGCTTACCTCGTGCTGACTCTCGAAGCGCGCAGGTAGTAATGTTATGACAGAAAAGGGTTAAGGGTTTGATATTAAAAAACCGCACTTCAGAGGCTTTTTTTGTTTCCTGTTTCCTGTTTACTGTTTCCTGATAATGGTTTATTATTTATCTATGAGGGTAACAAAACTTCTAATTATTTCATTTGCTTCTTTGTTTTTTGTTTTTTTGTCAACCAGTAAAGCTTTGGCAGAGAAAACGGTTACCATTATTGCCTGCCCAACAGGATTAGATAATACTAATTTAAGCCTCTATTCCGCAGAAATTAATTATGGCGACGGAAGTAAAAGAACAATTGTAGACATGGATCAAAACATCGCAGATTGCCCAGAAGGTTTTGGCTATGAGAAAGAAATTAAATTGCCGGATAAAGTTTATGGTAACGACACCTACTCTTATGCAATCAAGATATCACAAAATGGTCAAGAGATCAGCACTTCCAGTAACGCTATGGGTTCATTTAAGGCTAACGATATAGAAGATGGCAAAGTCTTAACAATAAAATTTACAGTGGGTACGGTTGACAAGCCCGCGACAGGAAAAATCACATCAGAACCACCCACCGAAGGCACACCTTCTGATGAAGATGTTTGCACGATGTTTGGTTGCTTTGGAAAAGAAACTGCTTTAAAAGACTATACAAATGCGGTCTTTACTTGGGCGTTGTGGGCCGCCGCAGTTGCGGCACTGTCAATTTTGGTTTATGCTGGATTTATGTACATGACAAGCGGCGGAAATCCGGACTCCATTACCAATGCCAAGGGCTGGATATTCAGCGCCCTTTCCAGCGTCGCCCTGCTTGCCCTAGCTAAATTAATATTTTCAATATTTGGAATAAAATGGTTCGGATAATGAGACGCGAAATTAATCTATGCCCTAATAGCGCAAATACTTTACTTACGATGAAAAAAATATGCATTACATTTCTAATTCTAGCAGCAATTGCTGTAATCACGGCACCAGCTTATGCCGCCAAGCCCGATCTTGTAAATTCAGATTTGGCAAAAGCAACATATGAAATGATTAATCTTAAGAGCGGAGATGGCACTTTTGCAATAAAAGTTACTCCAAGATCTGGCACTTATCCTAGCTTTACCCTCGGAGATACGTATAGCTTTAGCTTAGCTAAAGAATATGACTATACCAAAACCCCTGTGCCTCTAAGTTGGGACAGAAAGGCGCATGACAACCTGCCGGCACCTGAAATCTTTGGTTATCGTTATGCCTGGTTCTCAAATAATTCTTCCTCCTGGTTCCATCTTATAATTAGCCGCGATAAACCATATCAGCCCATTGCTTTACTGAAGGGAGGATCTGCGCCATATGAAATTATTGATAGCAGCATAGTTGGTGCCACTTTGGCGAATTTTCAACCCCCTTCTAAACCTTATGATGAGCTTTTTAAGGAATATAACAATTCTGGCGGCATATCTGAAGGCAAGGAAAATGTACCGCCTGTTGATGATGGGCTTGGTCAAAATGAGTTTGACGGAATTGATGGCCCCCAAACAGTCCCCGATTCGAGCAGCCCTTCTTTTAATATTCACGAAGAAGTTACGGCCGAAAAAGATCCCTTAAATAGCGTTGACTGTACTGTTGATGGCGGATTAATCGGACTTGTGCTTGGTAATTGCACTACACCTCCCGGGCCTGATCAAGTTAAGGATCTTTTTATAAAAGCTACTCAATTTTTACTCAGTATTGCCGCAATTGTGGCCGTTATTATGATTATCATAAATGCATACAAGCTGATGTCCTCTATGGGCAATGAGGAAATGGCCGGGGCCGGAAAAAGTGGGTTGACAGCAACTATTACAGGACTCATAATAATTATGTTAGCAAAATTTATATTACAAGTTGTAACTTGGGTTCTAGGAGGAGGGTAATCCTTCATGAAAGGAGTTTTATGAAATTATCAAAAGGCATTCTCTATCTGGGAATGATTACGATGCTTCTATCAATTCCGGTGATTGTATCGGCTGTTGATACTGGGATAGTAATGGTGAAATGGAATAATATTTATGATTTCTTGCAATTTATTGTAAAAACAATGCTAAGCATTGCGGCGATAATTGCAGTTATTTTCCTAATAATCGGTGGAGTACGGTATGTGGTTTCCGCCGGCAACACGGATTCGGTTGAAGGAGCTAAAAATACTATTCTTTATGCGGTTATAGGCTTGATTGTCATTATGCTTGCTTGGTTTATTGTAACGGCAGTAGCAAATATATTTGGATCCGATACTGACTCTGGCACTCCATCATCTGGCTCTACTCAAGTCAACTAAATATTAATCATGACTAAAGGCTCCCTCTCGGAGCCTTTTTTTATTTCGCCGGAATTATAACCACTGTTTAAAAAATCAGTAAATTGAATGTCAAATTTACAAATGAACCTCCCTCGTCATTCCCGCCTGTCTCGTTTGGTACTCGCCAAGACGGGCAAAGGCGGGAATCCAGAAGAAATGGATTCCGGCTCGGCGGCCGGAATGACAAGAAAATTTTTTGTTTATTTAAGGAAACTGAAGAAGCTGTTTCATGGCTATTACTGTTTACTGTCTGTCCTTCATAGCTTTTGTTTCCTGTTTAGTAACTGCTCACAACCCCCGCTTTGTCCATTCGGATCCGTACAAGGACGAGTGAAACGAAGTAATCTCCTTGTACACGAAACAAGATTGCCGCACTCTCCGGCGGCTGCCGGATCGCTCGCAATGACAGATTGTGAGCAGTTACCCCGTTTCTTGTTTACTGTTTATTGTTTATTGTTTATTATATTTGTATGAGAGTTTGTAAATCCTTCAAGTTGTTATTAATATCAACCCTATTAATGATCTCTTTTTCGTTATTTTATTCGGTACTAGCAGAGCCATCTATTGCTTATGCGAAAGAGAAAACAACAAATGAATTATTAGACGAAAATTCCGGCAACGTTAGCCCTAACTATTATCAACAAATTGACTATAACCAGGATTGCGAAAATCTTTGGACCAAATATGTCCCCCTTAGTAAAGATTTCTTTTATTGTAAGATAATTGCAACAACTATTGAAATTTCTCGACTATTTGGCGGCCTTGCTGCCTATGGTGTAATGGCAGCCAAGATGTTTGTAAACGGGGTGGTTATTATAGGCGCCGGAGACTTTGAAAAAGGCAATGATATGTACCAAATATGGGACATGACGCGTAATGTTACCAACGGCCTTTTTGGTGCCGCCTTAATTATTATGGCTTTTGCCAACATGTTTAGAGTGGACGTTAAAAATTGGGATATTAAAGTTCTGCTTCCTAAATTTTTAATTACCATTGTGCTTGTAAATTTCAGCTGGTTTATTTGCCGGATGGTTGTTGATTTTGCCAATATGCTTGCCGAATATGCAATTCACATAAACACCAATATAACAGGCAATGCTTTTCTTTCCGGTTTTGATTATCAAAAAATAATTGACCCCGATGCAGGGAGCGTCGTCGGAGGATTTGGAGCGTCGATTCTTACTGCTCTTCTATATTTACTAATATTTATAATAGGTCTTTTCTTGGGGCTTTACCTGATGCTTCTTATGGCCTTTCGAGTTGCTATAATTTGGATATTGGTTATGGTTGCGCCTTTAGCCTTTGGCATGAATTTACTTCCGTTTACCAAAAAAATGAATAGCCAATGGTGGAGTTATTTTTCTAGCTGGGTTTTTATGGGACCTGTTACAGTATTTCTCTTATCTATTGGTGAACGTATTATACTCTCATTTCCCAGTACTGTTGTCATGGGCTCTTTGTGGGTGAGGCCAATTATGGTGGTGGTTATTTTAGCCGCCGCCGTCTCCGTGCCGCAAATGCTGGGCGGTAAGATAATGGGCATGGCATCATCTCAGGTACAAGGGCTTGGCATGAAGGGTAAGAACAGGTTTATGACCGGCGCTGCTGACGGCAAAGGACAAGGCGGATACAATTACTATTCGGGCAGAAACAGAAGAAAAGCGCAAGGCCAAGCCATGAACAAAGTACTAGAAGCTAAACACATTAATAATGCCAAAAGAAGAGCCGTGTATCGCGAAGATCAACTAAAGGGACTGCCCTACTTTACGCGCAAAAAAGAAGAATTAAAATATAAAATAGCCGATCTTAAACCAACGCCCTTTCTTAAGAAAACTGAAGGGGAAAAAGACTATAAAAGTTATCCTAGTATTGGCGCGGCATTTGCGGGGGAATCTGCAGGCTCGTTTAAAGGTGATGACAGGCAATTTTCACAATTTTGGACAAATCAGGAAAGATTTGATTTTGTGAAGCCCGGCATAAATGATGTCAGGCTACAAAATGGCGAGCTAAAACCTATCCTTGCTCTTTTAAAAGAAACTAATGGGGACAGGGAGAAAGCAATGTCAATGTGCGGGGACGAAGCCAATGCAAAAACATTAAGCAGAGGCTTCTATGCGATACAAAACACGGAAAATGATAGTTACAGGGCTGGCGCAGACAGAAAAATAATTGTTAACCACGAAGGCAAAGATGAAGTGTTGTCTTCTGCCGTTGAGAATCTTATCAAAGAAATTAAAATTAAGGGTAGTCCTCCCACTAGCCCAACACCATAGATTTAATTATGTCACTTCAATATAAAGTTCCCGAAAATATCGATATGGAAGATAAAGTTATAGGCTTACTTACGCTTAAGCAGTTTTTGTATATCTTTGCCGCCATTGCGCTTTTTGCCACTTGCTACAGCATCTTTAAACCTAAAAATTTAGCTATTTTTACTTTCACGCTTAGTCCGGCTTTTATGCTGGCGGGCATGATGGCTTTCTTTAGACCAAACGACCGCCCCATGGAATCTTTTTTACTTTCCGCTCTTCAGTTTTTACTTAATGCGCGAAAAAGAATTTGGCGCCGGGAAACAAGCAACATAACGGACATTATTATTAAAAAACCGGAAAAGAAGGAAGAAACACCGCATAAGCAGGTTCCGGCAAGAAGCCAGCTGGAAGTTTTAGCCCGAGTGGTAGACACCGCCGGTTGGGGACAAGAAGGCTTGGATAATACCGGAAGAATTAAAGCGCCCGAATACAATAAGATGCTGGAAAATACCTTGGTTGACCCTCAAGAAGAAACGGATAAGCAAAAAAACGGGCTGACAAAATATATCGAATCTGTAACAGCAAAACACGAGAAGCAAAAGCCTGAACCAACCGTTGGACAAATGACCACCATGGAACCCGAACAGCAAAAGTTTGACTATGAACAAGACGCCATCCAACTTGCCGACTCCGACATAATAAAAATGGCACAAGATTACTCGAAGCACAAAAAGAAGTAAATTTTCAATTATCAATTTTGCAATTTTCAATCAATAATCAATGACTCAATTACAAAACAAATTTGATCTAGAGGATAGAACCGCTAAATTAGGGGAAACTGTTATTGACTTTTGTAGGACTTGCACTCAAGACGTAATTTCAAAACCTCTTATTAGTCAAATAATAAGATCCTCGACAAGTATTGGAGCAAATTATATGGAAGCTAATGGTGCTTGTTCAAAGAAGGATTTTAGAAACAAAATTTTTATATGTAAAAAGGAAGCACAGGAAACGAAGCATTGGTTAAGAATGTTGACAAAATGCTTTCCTGACAAAAAGGAAGAATTACTTGCTATATGGAAAGAAGCTCAGGAATTAACTTTGATATTTCAAAAAATAACGTCCTCAATTGATAATTGATTAATTGAAAATTCAATGAAAATTGCAAAATTGGTAATTGAAAATTAAACTGGCAATTAATCACCGTGACCTAACCTCACAATGGCACTCTCTGTTATTTGCTTATTGTTTATTGTTATTTGAAGAAATCCTTCCTTCGGATTTCTTCCCGTTGTATAATGTACCCACTAAAACGAGCTTGAAAATGTCCTTAAAAAGTCTCAAAATTCAAAATTACAGGACCTACGGCAAAGCAGAGCTGGAGATAGGGGATATTAATATTTTAATTGGCGGCAATACTGAAGGAAAAACTAACCTCTTGGAGGCAATATCTTATCTCACTTTCGGCAAGTCCTTCAGGAGTCATGACAAGGATTTGGTTAAATGGGGTGAAGAATATTTTCGGATAGAAGCGAGGAGAAACGACAATAAAAAAATTGAAATATTCTACAGCCCCGAACCTCCTAAAAAAGTTCTTAAAATTGACAACAAACCCAAAAAACAATCGGAACTTTTTGGCCTTAATTTGGCAGTTGTTTTTACACCGGAGGATATCAACCTAATTGCTTCCTCTCCTGATAAGAAAAGAAGATATTTGGATATGGTTATTTCTCAGGTTGATAAAAAATATCTTTACCATTTAATTGGTTACAAGAAAATTTTAAAGCAGCGAAATTCCCTTCTTTTGCGAATCAGGGAGGGATCCGGAGGCTTAAAAGAATTAGCGGTTTGGTCGGATCAATTAGTCCAAAAGGGTATTTACATAATAAAGAAAAGGTTCGAGTTTTTTGCTGATCTTGAGCCTTTACTCCTTAATTCTTACCAAATTTTTTCCGATGATAACTTATGGCTAAAATACGCACATTCGGTTGATAACAGCGAGGAGTTCTTTAAAAGACGGCTTAAGGAGTTTGAGAGCATAGACATAATAAGCGCCAAAACAACAGTGGGGCCTCACAGGGATGATTTTACTTTTTATTTAAATGATAAAAGTTTGGAAAGCATCGGATCCAGGGGGGAATTTAGAAGTGCGGTTCTGTCCTTAAAACTTTCTGAAATTAAGTATTTGGAAAATAAAACCGAAAATAAGCCCATATTTTTACTTGATGATGTTTTCTCGGAGCTTGACATTAAAAGGAGAGGGGCTTTATATAACTTAATTACGAATTATCAAACAGTAATAACCAGTACGGACTTGGATCATTTAAGCCCGGAGCTGCTAAAAAAAGCCAACCTATTTAAAATAGAGAATCATGAGGTGGTAAGAGAGAAATAGCCCTACCCTTTAGAACAACACCCTCCCCTAACCCCTCCCTGAAGGAGGGGAATAGAAGGGAAAGATGCTTTGCTTGTTTACTGATGGAGGGGGATAGAAGGGAAAAGTTTACTGAGGAGGGGGATAGGGGGGATCGCTGATTTAAGAATAACTAACTAAAATTTTTGTTTTAAAGCCATGTGGAGAAAAATATATAATCCTAAAAAAAGGTACATGTAATCCCCTCTCCTTTTAGGAGAGGGTTAGGGAGAGGTAATTGACAAGTAGAAAAACAACTCTGGCAAGAAACTTAAGGAAAAATCAAACAGACGCGGAAAGAGTTTTGTGGAGCAAGTTACGAGCAAAACAGCTGGACGGAATCAAATTTAGAAGACAGCAACCTATCGGATGCTATATTGTCGACTTTGTTTGTCGCAAAAGACACCTGATCATAGAACTAGATGGTGGACAACATGCAACTGACGTAATTCATGATAAAATAAGAGGAAGTTATCTTGAAAGGCAAGGATTTACGATATTACGATTTTGGAACAATGATGTTTTAAAAAATATCGATGGGGTATTAGAGGTAATTAGAAGGAATGTTTTGAATAATTGTAGCACTAACGAAAATGGGATGAGTGAAGACCCTCCCCTAACCCCTCCCAAAGGGAGGGGAATAGAATAGGAATAGTACCCTTACTGCTCCCTCTCCTCCCATGGAAGGGTATCTTACCCCCTCTCGCGTTTGCGAGAGGTTACAAAAGGGGCTGCTCTGTCTTACCCCCTCTCCTCTTAGGAGAGGGTTGGGGAGAGGTAGGGAGGTAAAAAAAGGAATCAAATGGAAAAAATAGATAAAAAATTATTCGAAAAGAGACTTAGGAAAATGGGCATTAAAAGACAGGTTGATTCTGCTTTGGTTTGCCAAGAGTTTAACGCAGCTGTTAAAAACGTATTGGGCTCAGACGGCGCGAGAAATATTGAGGCGGTATCCTTTAACAAAGGAACATTAAAAGTAAAAACCGCAAGCAGCATTTGGGGTCAAGAACTGTTTTTGAAAAAAGAGAAGCTACTGGCAAATATAGAAGAGGTTAAAGACCTTAAATTATCTTATTAAGAAATTAAGGCTTATCTTAACTGCTAGAGATACCTTACCTCAAACTTACCCGGATCTGAGCCTTTGCTTTTAATCCACTCCAAAGCTTTATTTTTAGAAAATACATTATCACTACCTTTAAGCTGAATATTTAAAACTATGGTTCCATTCCTAAGGACTTCGTAATCCACAGCAAAATCCGCGGCCTCATAAGGCAAAAACTGGATTACAGAGAAATTTGGGTCTGTTCCATCTTCCAAAGTATCCGTTTTTTCGATTAATAGCTCTTTTAAGGCAGGAGTTAGCCTGTTATCGTTGGCAGACTCTGTTGTGAATGAGGATTCGAATTCGTTTCCTTTTCGGCCAGATAGACTAAGAGGTATAATTTTTATCTTGTAGTTTGAGCTGGGTATAAGCGTTAAATTGGGGTCCGACACAAAAACAAGCCTATTTGCCGAAACATTGATTACTCCCTTGGGGTTCACAATATCGTTAATAACAAAAAACTGCTCTGCCTGCTTCTTGGAAATGTTTTTATCGAATATTACGGTTATTGGTAATCCCAGGGAAACGTTTTTAGCGCCATTTGAGGGATCAACGGATTTTACCTTTGGTATTTTGCTTACATTTTTTATATACAATACTGCGGAAATAATAGCAACAACGACTAGTGCACTAATTAACCATCTTACAAGTCTCGGTTTATCAAACCCCATGTCCATATTAATATCTCCCCAATTTCGACCAATTATTCCGACCATAATTCCTATACTGGTTTATTTTAACGACGCCCGAACTCGTATTGCCTTCGATAGTATATAGAGTTCCATCCGGATCGACTTTATAGACAATTCCTACGTGAGTTTTGCCTGATCTGTAAATAACGTCTCCCGGTTGCGGAATATTACTATCTATGTCTAGCATTTGGTGTGGGGAGCGATTGAACTGATTTATAAGGAGGGTTGCGCTGCAGCTTCTTACTCCGGTAGCGCCGGCTTGCTGGTAAACCCAACTGACAAAGCCTGCGCACCAAGGATTCGGACAGCTGCAACCTCCTGACTTTAAATAAACGCATACCGCATCCCCGCCATTTTTTCCAATTTCCCTAACTCCAAGCTGACTCAGGGCAATTTCTACTATTCTTGCTTGTATGCCCTCGAGATTTTCCGGTCCCTGTATATCGCCGGGGTTTGTTACTCCGGAAATAGTGTCGCCGTCATCGCTTACTCCACCTAAACCAAAGATTGCAAAGCCTACAATGATAATGAGCATAAGCGCTAACACAGCGCCTCCCCCATAAATTAAGATGTATTTGCTTGCATATTTCTTAAGGGCTTGCTTTCCAAATTGCCCTAAAGCTTCGGCTGCTTCCCCCTCTTTATTGCCTTCACTCATCTTGTTTCTTAGATCTTTATATCTTTCCCCTCTATCGTTGTTTCTTCTGGAGTCGTCTCCTCCTCCTGAATAATCTTCATCATAGCCGTCACCATAATCACCATCCTCGTAACCGGAATCGTCGAAACCTTCATCATCTTCAAATTCTTCTTGTTGATCCGAAGTTAGGGGGTCGTCTTCTACTATTTGTTTATTTTCTTCTTCGTCCATAATATAAATTATACCTAAATAACTATTTTATTCCAGTTTGGTCGACGAAACATTATCAATAAGCCATCTATCTTTTTTAACCAGCTTTATTTCTACCCTTTCCTTACTTTTTAAATTCATTTCTTTTGGGATTAACACTCTGTCGATGGTAATTTTAACGGTATAAGAATTGTCGTCATTCTTTACTACCGAAGTAGTGTTGTTTGTTATTTTAATTTCGGAGCCCGTTGGTGGACCGTATTCAGCCTGCATCTTCTTTAATGCATCAGCGTTTAATAAATAGTCTTTATATAAAACATCGGTTACTAAAGGTTTTATAGAATCTAAGTATTTTTGACTGCTTTCATCGTCAAAATTACCCCATTTGGCAACAAAAGTGGTTGCCGCATCCTTAACTTTATTTGTAGTAATATAATCCATAACGGTCGAGTAAACGAAAAAGCTGACAACTAAAAGACCTATGCCAATAGATGCCGGTAAAATGTATTTCTTTATGATGTCATTGCCCATTAATCCTCCTTAATTACATAGTCCTAAAGCCGTGTTTTGATCTTTTACAAAAGCAATGGTTACCCGACCTTTGTTGTCGCTTGGATTATCCGTATAAGGATCTGAAGCGCCAATAGCCTTATAAACTTCCGGTGGAGCGCCAAGATTTACACCGTTTTTATCAGTTACCCATACGGCAGGACCAGATTCCTCAACACTTGCAACAACCGCCTTTCCGGTCTCCATACTGGTAATTAATATTTTTTTATGGTCAATTCCAGCTCTCTGTTCCTTAGCTCCCGGGTCATTGGATTTTGTAGGGGCTCTGTGGTATTTGGTTGGCTCCCAGTTCCATCCAAGCCATTGGGCATTAACATACCAGTGCTCCTGGTCCGTTGTATGCGGAGCAAATGCTCCCGGCCCCGCAAAAGTAAGCGGGTTGGAATTTGCCCCAACATAATGTGAGGGGTTGGTTTGGGTTAAATGCTCCTCATGTCCGAGTTTGCCATTAGCATATGGAAGAAGAATGCCATCAACGGAAGAAACAGTCTCTATATTTACGCAAGTTGAAGCTACAACTTCTCCTTCGTCATAATCTCCCGAGGCACCGCCTCCTCCGCTGTCTCCTCCCCCAAAACCAAACGGGGAAGCGGCGGCTACAACAATTAGAAAAAATATTATTAAGAAAAAAATGCAGCCAATTGCTATAAGCGGCAAAAATCCTTTTTGATTATTTTTCTTCGGCTTCATCCCTAGCCATTTCCTCTAACTGCTTGGGGTTGGTGGTAATTAACATGTCTTCGGAATAGGATGGCACTGTGGCGATGGCAACATGGTTTAAACCGGCAAAGAACAACCCCTCTCCGACTTCAGCATTAAGCAGCAAATATTTTTCAGCTTCCGTTAAATTAAAGGTCTTTGCCACCATATCCACCGCCGCCGGATGTTGCTTGAGTAAAAGCGATAACGATGAATTAGTAACAATGGCCTTGCCGTAAGGAGAACCCAAAAAGTCTTCCACGTCTTGGCTGATGGTGGTAAGCCCCAAATAATATTTTCTGGATCTTTTTGCAATGCTGAATATAAACTGGGCGGAGTCGGGATATTTTAAGAAATACCACGACTCGTCAATAACCAAGATTCTTCTTCTGACATCCGATTTTACTTTATTCCAAATATAGTTAAGGATTATGTACATGGCAATTGGCCGCAGTTCTTCCTCTAAATCTCTGGTAGAAAAAACGATCATTTGTTTATTTAATTCGATATTGGTTTGTTCGTTGAATAGTCCGGCAAAAGAACCCGTGGTAAACTTTCTAATTTGCATGGCCAGTTCTTCGCCGCCGGTAACCGACATTAGAACTTTTTGAAGATCTTCCATGGTAGGCGGTTTTAAATGGTGAGTTGACGGATCGGCCGTAATTCCTTTGGAGGCATATGTTTCAATTAAAGCCTTGTCCATAACATCGTCATCTTTGGCATTCATTTTCCCCAATATTAAGCTCATTAATCCATGAAGCGTAATAACATTGCTTCTTAAAGCGTCTCTCCCTTCTTCCTTGTTGGAAAGAACCGGCAAATCAAAAGGATTAATACGTTTTGGGGAATTTAAGGAAATGCTAAGATAAGAACCGCCAACAGCCTTGCAAAGCTGCTCGTATTCGTTTTCCGGGTCGATTACGATAACTTCCGTCCCAAACATTAAACTGCGTAGAATTTCCAGCTTGACGGCATAAGACTTGCCGGCACCGGACTTAGCAAGCACCACCGAGTTGGCATTTTCCAGCTCAAATCTATCAAAAAGGATAAGACCGTTGTTATGACGGTTAATCCCGTAAAGGATCCCGCTGTTGGAAGTAAGCTCGGAACTTACGAAGGGAAAACAAGTAGACAAAGCGCCGGTGTCCATATTGTGAGTTATCTTTAGCTTGTCTTTAGCCATTGGCAAACAAGAATCGAAGCCCTGTTCCTGCTGCAGATTAGCCTGCTTAACGTAAACCAACTGGGAATTTAAAGCGCTTTCCAGTCTCTTAGTATTTTCTTCCAATTCCTCTTTGGATTTAGCGTAAACAGTAAAATACAAGGCAAAATGAAACAGCTTGGATTCGCCTTTTTGCAGTAAATCTCTTAAAGTTTCTATATCCTCATAGGCGGTTTCTAACTGTGGATCCCTAACCATTCCTTTTTCTGCCTCCATAGCCGCCCTGGATTCTAGCCGTCCAACCTGAGTTTTTAATTTCTTCATCACATCTTGGGTGTTTATCGGATAAATATAAAGAGACGTGTCCATGGTTACATCAAAGTTAACTACCGGGCTTAGCCATTCTGTGTACAAATAGCGAGGATAAGACAAAACAAAAAAGGACCTAATAAAGTAATTGCCAAGCCGGATATAATTGAAAGTTATTTCCATTGCTTCGGGCGCAATAATATCGCGAAGAGTGGTAACCCCTTCACGGTAAATCTGCTGTGCCTCCTTTAAGGAAGCATACGGATCCTCAACTGGTTGTTTTTTAAAAAAAGACATAAGACCTCACTTGATGGAGTACTATACCTATTATAAATACAAAATGGCAAATGGAAAAGTAGAATAATGAATAAAGCCCCAAGAATTAAGTATAGGAATCATGAATTAAGAATTACTGATTTTCAAAACTTTTCAATCTGGTTGCTTTAATGAGCCCGTTAATTAGCTTATGAGAAGTTACTGACAAAGAAGCTGACTTATCGAAATCTTCTTTATTTAAATAACCAACACTAATTTATGACTTTCCTGCCAAGCGATTAAATCGGTAAATTTTGTAATCTTAGTAAAAACGTTTTCATTATTCATTAATTCTAAATTCCCATACTTTATACTTGATTCGTAATTCTTTATTCATTTTTTGCGAAGTCATTGATTATTGATTGAAAATTGCAAAATTGATAATTGAAAATTAAATTAGATTTCTAACTCTTCTGTTCCTTTGTCCCTGGTTGATCCTGAGTGAATAACGTTGTTGGTAATATTTTTAATATCCGTAAGACGCTGATATTGGGCGGTTTCGGGATTATAGCTTTGATAAAATAATTCGATAAGCTCTTGGGTATCTAAAGAAGCACATCGAAGCCCCATGCTGCTTAAATGACCGGAAATTACATCTACTCTTTGAATCAGCTGAAGTCGGTTTCCTTCAAATTCTTCGGCACTCATGGAAGTTGGCTGATTCTGTTTATTTCCCTTTACCTTGTTTATCATTTTACCGGTTGTCTGTGCCATTGGCGGATAAAAAGGAATGACAACATAAAACTGCTTGTCCATAATATTGGCGACTTCTAAAAGCGAATTGATAAAAGCAATGTAATCCTCTGTTTGTGCCCGTAACAGCTCATTTTTTTGCTTTCCTGCCACTTCATTCATTTTGACTAAATAGTCTTTCAAATCCAACCTTCTGGATCTTATTAGAACCTGAATGTCAAAGCTTAGATAATTTAAAAAATTTTGAAAGCTATAAATAATACCGTCTTTTTCTTCTTCGCTTTTTAGGGCAAAGTTGATAGAAGAAACTAAAAGGACCGCCCGGAGGGACCCATCTTTTAAGATAATAACGCCGTCATGAACCTCCGCGATCTCCATGAAGTTTTGAGTACTAGTTTTTTTAGGACTGCTTGCTGCCATGTATTAATTATAAGCGCTAATATCTAAATATCAAATACTAAACAAATCCAAAATCATAATTTCTCAAACGTCTGAACTGCCATCACTCTTAACATTTAAAAATCGGCACCATCTACACCCTATTGTCATCAGACTGTCCGAAAATGTGTGAATTCACTAAATTCGTCATTCTGAACTTGTTTCAGAATCCCTTTGCAGAGCTATTTTCCATAGCTTCTGGATTCCGGATCAAGTCCGGAATGACAGTTCTCGGACAGTCTGATCCAGAAAGCTTGGTCTTTCATCAAAACTACTGGATTCCCGCCTGCGCGGGAATGACGGAGCAAGGGTGTTTCATTTTGAAATTTGATATTAGATATTGTTTAGTATTTCGTGCTTAGAATTTAGATATTAACTACGTAGCGGCATAATAATATAAATATAATCTTTTATTTCAGCAGTTTTCATAATTCCTGGCGTTAATTCGCCGGTTATTTCTAAACTTATTTCTTTCGCGTTCACATTTTGAATGTAATCCATTATAAAACGCCCGTTAAAAGATATTTCTCCTCCTTTACCGGTAACATCGGCATCCAAAAACGATTCATTGCTCCCAACTTGATTTGCTACTACATTAACCTCCAACTTACCCTTCGGATTAATCTTTATAGTCAAGGTATTAGCATTTTCTCTAGCAAATAACACGGCTACCTTCAAAAGGTTTAAAAAATCAGAGGATTTTATATTTGCTTTAGTCTCGGACCCTTCGGGGATTATTTGCCTATAATTTGGATATTGTCCCTCGATAAGCCTGGAAACAAGCTCAACGCCGTCAACTTCGAAGGAAATTTGATTATCACTTAAATAGACATTAATTTCTCCGTCGATATCCGAAATAATTTTTGAAATCTCATTAATCGTTCTTATGGGAACAATAACTGAGAAATCGATACCTAAATCTTTTGAAAGAGTAATATTTTTTTCAGCCAGACGATAACTATCTGTTGCAGCAAAAGTAAGTTTTTTTCCCTCCTTAACAATATAGACGCCGGAAAGAACGGGACGAGAATCGTCCACTGCTGCGGCAAATGACACTAATTTTAGAGCATCCTTAAAAATTTTATTGTCCAAGGACAAGACTTTACTTTCCTTAATATCCGGAATTAATGGAAACTCCTCGGCGGTTATTCCTTTTATTTCCGATTTAAAATTGCCGGCCTTAATATTTAAAGTCAAATCGTTTAACTTTATTTCAACCTTTTCTCCGGGTAAAGAATTTACCAATTCTGTAAAAAGTCGAGCAGGAACGGTTATACTGCCGTTTTCCTCCACTTTCCCCCCTATTTTATATGTGATTCCAATTTCCAGGTTGGTACTTGCAAGCTTTAGTCTGCCATCCTCTGTTGTTATTAAAACATGAGATAAAACCGGTAAAGAATTTTTTGTACTCACAATTCTACCTACAGTGTTTAATGCCTTTGCAAGATTTTCTTTTAAAACATTTACTTTCATTTTTTCCTCTCTTTATTTTTTACACTGTTTTAATTATAAGTTATTTAGTAATTAATAGTAATAGTAGTAGTAAGGTATGTGTACAACAAGGATAAGTTATTTTTTTACCTGTATAAGGGCTAAAAACTAATATGATTGTGTTGATAGAATAAAGGATAAGTATTAAAAAACTGTTAACTTCCTAGGGATAAAATATGGATAAGTTAATTTCCACTTTAAACGAAAATTTATGAGGGTTGTGAACGATTTTCAAAATAATTACCCCCACTTTGTCCAGGGATTTCCCCAAAAAAACAAGGGTTATCCACAGTTTTACACAATAATTAGGTTTTCTTTGCAAGCTAGACGAAAAGTATTATTGATGTTAATTTATGTTTATCTTATTTTTAAAAACCCATTAACCTATTGCCTATTAACCCACCTATGCCATATAAAGGCGTTCTTTGAGTAAATTGATTTCCTGTCTTATGTGCTCGTTTATATCAATTTCCTTTTCTATTTTGTGGCAGCCGTGCATTATGGTTGTATGATCTCTGCCCCCTAATGATTGGGCAATTTTGGGGTAAGAAAGAGCCAACTCCTCTCGCATTAAGTACATGCAAATTTGCCTGGGGGTAACAATATCCTTATCTCTTTTGGGGCCGGTTATTTCGTCCACCTGCAAATCATAAAAGCCGGCAATTTGCTCTATAACTTGCTTTGGTGAAAGAGCCCTTTTTCTTGGGTTTGAAATGATATTTCCCAGAAGTGAGTGCGCAACAGAGACGGACGGAGCTGAGCCGTTAAGTTCGCAGTAAGCCATAATTCGGGTTAAAGCCCCTTCGAGTTCCCTAATATTGTGTTGAACATTCCGGGCAATGTAGTCAATTATATCAAGGGGCATATCAAAACCCCTCGCTTGCGCCTTGCGTTGTAATATGGCAATCCTGGTTTCTAAGTCCGGTGGCTGGATGTCGGCTATCATTCCCCATTCAAATCGAGACCTGAGTCGTTCTTCTAACGTGGGAATAGCCTTGGGCACCCTGTCCGAAGTAAGGATAATCTGTTTATTCGCTTGGTGGAGGGCATTAAAGGTGTGAAAAAATTCTTCCTGAGTTTGTTCTTTGCCGGCTATAAATTGCATGTCGTCAATTAATAAAAGGTCAACGGTCCGGTACTTCTCTTTAAAGTGGTTGGTTGTTTTTTTAGAAAGGGAGGCAATAAATTCGTTTGTGAAAATTTCTGAGGTTGTGTACCCAATTTTCTTTTTAGGGTCTTTCTTTAATATCGCATTGCCGACAGCCTGCATAAGGTGAGTTTTACCAAGTCCGACCCCACCATAGATAAACAGTGGATTGTAGTTATTGCCGGGATCTGCCGCAACGGATTGAGCGGCAGCATATGCCAAGCGATTAGACGCACCAACCACAAAAGATTCAAAGGTTAGTTTTGGATTTAAATTAGTTTTAGTTGATTTTAAAGGCGTTTCCTCAAAAGACGAAGTATTTATTTTTTCATCGATGGAAATCGTTGGTTGAGAAGAGTTTTTTTTAAAAACAGCGGCCTTTCCGGATCCAACCTTATATTCTATCGATTGGACATCTCCTTTTAAAAGATCCGTAAAAGCGGCAAAAATTTCCTTGTGGAACTTTTTGCCCAGCCACTCTTGAGTATAGACGTTAGGAACGGATACCACAATCTTGCCATCATCCTGCGATAAAATGGAGGTATTTTTAAACCACGTAGCAAAATTGGCCTTCGAAAGCGTGATTTCAAGCTGACCCAAGACAGCCTGCCAAAGGTTTGTATTATCCATTCTCCCACCTCATTAGAGAACATTAATAACTTATCCACAAGTTAACTTTATGTTAGACAATTATCCACAAAAAAGCAAGCATTATCTAGAGGAGGAGCCAGGAAACAGAAACCAGTAAACATCTTTGTAATTAATTTGCTTTGAAACCGATAGTTTTTCTAAAACGCTTGTATTTTTTGTTTCCATTTTCATAATTAACTGATTCCTGATTCCTGATTCCTGATTCCTGATTCCTGATTCCTGATTCCTGATTCCTGATTCCTGATTCCTGATTCCTGATTCCTGATTCCTGATTTTTGTGGGTCAAATATCTTAATAAACAGGATCTATCATGAAACGAACTTACCAGCCGAAAAAAAGAAGAAGATTTAGAGTGCACGGCTTCCTAGAAAGAATGAGCACAAAAAATGGCCGAAACGTGCTAAAAAGAAGAAGAGCTAAGGGACGAGCCAAAATAACTGTTTAAATGTTAAAAAAGCAGCATAGAATAACTTCAGAAAAAGATTTCAAAAGGATTTACCAGAAAGGTAAATTCTTTAATATTGACGGAATAAACATTAGGTTTATGCCAAATCGACTTTCTTATTCCAGAGTAGCCATAGTTGTATTGAAAAAAGGAACCAAAAAAGCAGTAAAAAGAAACAAAGTCAAAAGGCAGGTTAGAGAAATTATTAGACTTATGTTTCTAAAAATAAAGCCTCGGTTTGATATAGTAATTACCGTTAAAATAGATCTTTCAAGCAAAAAATATCAGGAAATAGAAAAGTCTTTGCTCGAAGGCCTAAAAAGGATTAGACTAATAGATGATGAGAAAAATAGGAATAACATTAATTAATATTTATCAAAAAACGCTTTCGCCGGATCATGGACCGTTAAGAGGACTTTTTCCGAACGGGGCTTGTCGGTATCAACCGACTTGTTCGCAGTACACCAAAGAAGCAATAGAGAAATACGGCTTAACAAAAGGAAGCTTTAAGGGGGCATTAAGAATTTTAAGGTGCCATCCATGGGCAAAAGGTGGGGAAGATCCTGTTAGGTAAGTCAATCAGTTAAAAAAGTAGAGTAGTTAAATAGTTTTAATACTTTGGTTAACAAATTAACTATTTTACCAAGCAACTAAATACAAAGGAGCAAAAATGTTTGAAGAACTTTACAAAGTTATTTATAACCTTCTTATAGGTTTTTGGGCGGTATTTCCATATCACGATATGGGTCTGGCGGTTATATTTGCCACCGTTGTCATAAAGTTAATAATTTGGCCGGTTGAGAAAAAAGGCCTTCATTATCGAAGGGCTATGCAAAATATGCAACCGGAAATGATGAAGGTAAAAGAAAAAGCAGCCGGCGATAAGATGAAAGAATATAAGCTTATGCAGGAAATGCATAAGGAAAAAGGCGTCAATCAATTTACCGGCGGCTGCTTGCCTTTGTTTATCCAACTTCCTTTTTTGTTCGGCTTGTTTACTGTTTTTCAGTCTTGGTTGAAAAATCCTCAATATCTAAGCGAAAAAACCTACGGCTTTGTCCATAATCTTCCGTTTGTGCAAAAAGCAATTTCCGAGCCCTCTTTATTTCACCCGTCATTTTTTGGTTTAAACATATCCTTGCCGGGCAAGACAGGCCTAATATTCATGATTTTCCCAATAATTGCAGCCCTAATGCAGTACTATCAGACAAAAATGCTGATGCCAAAGGAAAATTTAGATGACCAACAAAAGCTGATGGCGCGGATGAATGTTTTTTTTCCGGTGATGGTAATTGCGTTCGGTTATAGCTGGCCTCTAGCACTATCTTTATATTGGATTGCTTTAAGCGGAGTGGGAATTGTAGAGCAGTTTATAGTCATAAAATCAGACGTAGAAAAAGAAGAGAAGATTATAGAATCAACAGCCGTAGAAGTAAAACCAAAAGCCTTAAAGCCCAAGAAGAAGAAAAAGAAGAAAAGATAAGATCAATTATCTTTTGAATTCAGCCCAGCTTTGTGCTAAAATATGCCCAGATAACGGCTTAATCTATGTTTGAAATATATTTATTCTATGCATTTATAGCTTTTTTGCTGACATATTTTGCCACGCCTATTGTAATTAGGGCGTCATATGCTATTGGGGCGTTGGATCATCCGGGGGTTCGGCGGATTCACAAGAAAGCGACTCCCAACATTGGCGGCTTGGCAATCTTTTTCGGATTTATAATGGTTACTATTTTTTCTCTGGAGCTTTCGAGGGAAGTTTTGGGGTTAATTTTGGGATCAACATTAATGCTAATTATGGGCTTTGTGGACGACATAGTTGGACTTAAAGCAATTCCGAAACTCATTTCACAAATAACCGGCGCTTTAATTTTAATTTATTTTGGAATAAGTATAGAGTTTTTAACTAATCCTACCGGAGCAACAAGCGTTTTTGCTTTGGGATGGCTGTCTTATCCCTTAACTGTTATTTGGATTGTCGGTATTACAAACGCCATTAATATTATAGATGGCATTGACGGCCAGGCGGCCGGAGTGGTGACTATTTCGGCGGCGGTTATTGCGGCGGTAGCGTTTTTAACCGGCAGGCCTCAAATTCTTCCACTTGCTCTTTATTTGGGGGCTTCAAGCTTGGCTTTCCTTAGATATAATTTTTTCCCCGCTAAAATTTTTATGGGAGACACCGGTTCCCAATTTTTAGGCTTTACGTTAGCCGGCATTGCCATTATTGGGACACTGAAATCGGCGGCTTTAATTTCCCTTTTAATTCCGGCCTTAGCGGTGGGAGTTCCTTTATTTGATACGGCGGCCGCCATAATTAGAAGGACCAAGAATAAAAAACCAATTGCCGTGGCCGACAAAGAGCACTTGCACCATTTCTTTTTAAATATGGGATACAATCAGCGCCAAGCTGTTTTAATTATGTACGGACTTAATACAATTCTGGGGTTATTGGCCATTATTTCTACGCAGGTTTCTAGCTGGCAGTCTGTAGTCTTATTTCTGATGGCAATTATTTTCATGATTTTTATAAAAACCGGTAAATTTAAAACAAAAAAGTCCACCAAGACAACTGTCAAAAAAAGTAGCGAAAAAAAGAACACTAAAAAACCCGTCAAAAAGGAGAAGAAAAAATGAAGTATGTTGTAGGCCATAAAAATCCGGACACCGATTCGGTTGTTTCCGCTTATTGTCTGGCTGAATTCTTGGGAGATGGGTATAAAGCGGCAAGAGCCGGCGAACCGAATAAGGAAACTCAATTTGTTTTTAAATATAGTAAAGCAGAAATGCCTGAGCTAGTTGATGCAAGCAAGGCCGATGCCTTTGTCTTGGTAGATCATAATGGAGATTGTCAGATACCAAAAGATGTTGATAGGGATAGAATCGAAATGATAGTTGATCATCATAAATTAGAAGGATTATCTTTAAACAGCCCTATCTCTATTAGGATAGAACCGGTGGGTTCAACCTCTACCTTGGTTGCCAAAATGTATTCCAAAAATAATATAGAAATATCGAAAGAAGTAGCGGCACTTCTTCTTTCGGGAATTATTTCCGACACACTTAAAATGACGTCTCCGACCACAACATCGGCAGATAAAGAAACGGCAAAAGAATTGGCGACTAAAGCAAGAATTAATATAGATGAACTTGCATCCGAAATGTTTAAAATAAAAAGCGACTTAACCGGCATGTCAATTTCTAAAGTAGTGGGTTCTGATTATAAAAACTTTCAAATGGGTAAAAATAAAGTAGGCTTTGGTGTATTTGAAACAGTAGATCCGAAACCGGCGATTAAAAAGAAAAAGGAAATAATAGCTGCTTTAACGGATTTAAAAAACAAGGAGGAGGTAAATTTAATTTTTTTTGGAATTGTCGACATAATTAAAACAATAACTTATCTTGTGATACTTTCTAAAGATGAGGCCGAGGTGGCCGAAAAGGGTTATGGAGGCAAAACAGAAGATAATATACTAAAACTGACGGGCATTGTATCCAGAAAAAAAGAAATGATTCCTCTGCTAGAAAAAGCACTAACTTAAAGCTCTAACCTTAGCTTAATTAAAGAGAAAAAATGTTTAACGAATTTGAAGTTACAATAAAAGCCCTAAAAAAAGATGAGGCCGTTCTGCTAACGGAAAAAGGTTTAGAATTTACTTATCCTTTGGTATTACTTCCATCAAAAGTTAAGGAAGGATCTAAAATTTATTTTTCTCTTTCGCGGGAAAGATTTTCCCGGGCAACCGAATTATTAAATAATCTGCTTTTAGGTAATGAAGAAGATTAATTATAAAGACAATTTAAATCTTAATTTTGCTGTCATAATTTTTATATTATCTTTGTTGTTTTTAATTGGCACTATTAATAACGGCAACCTAATTTTTAAAAATACTTCGGTGGCCGGCATTAATTTATCCGGAAAAAATAAGACGGAAGCAAAAAAAACGCTTCAAGATGCGGTTAAGAATTACGAAGGTTTCAAATTTGGCGACAAAACAATATTACCTCAGGAGGCAGGCGTTAATTTTGACGTAGAAAGCACTTTAAATAAAGTTTATTTTTATGGCCGGAATAGTAGCTTGCCGGTTGGTCTTTGGGAAAGAATGGCCGCTAATTTTACCAAAAGAAACTACGAGTTAGAAACTAAGATCGATGAAAAGCAGTTATCATCTTTTCTTTCTAAAAAAACAGATGATTACAACACTGCTTCCGAGGATTATTCATTGGCTTGGGATAACGGTCTAAAGATAAAGCCGGAAATACCGGGGAAAAGGCTGCTTATTACGGACACCAAAGAACAAATGCTGGAAAATGCCAGGTTCTTAAAAGACGACCAAGCTTTAAAAACAGAAACAGTAACTACAAATAAAAGTGTTAAGGATTTGGAAAGCGCAAACCTTTTTAAGCAGACGGAGTCTTCCATAACGGTTGTTCTTGATTCAAGAAAGTGGGAAATAAATCCGGCAACTCTTGCCGAGTGGATTATTTTTGAAAACAGCACTCAAAATGCCGGCCTATCAAGCTATATCTGGCCCTTTTTAAAGCCAACTTCTTTTAAACTTTCCCTTGACGATAATAAAATTAATATATTTTTGGAAAAAATCGCAAAAGAGGTTAATATTACGCCTCAAAATGCCATGCTGACAATTGTTGATGGAAAAGCGACGGTTTTTGCACCCTCAAGAGATGGATACATGGTAGATGTGGCGGATGGCAATTCTAAAATAAAAGATGCTTTTATTGCTGACGATCGAACGGCTAGTTTAAAGGTCAATAAGAAACCGGCCGAAGTTCGCGAGGATAATTTAAATAATTTGGGAATAAAAGAACTAATTGCTACCGGAACCTCAAATTTTGTAGGGAGCCCTTCTAACAGGGTACATAATGTTAAAAATGGCGCCTCGAAGTTTAGCGGTCTAATCATTGATCCGGGCCAGATTTTTTCCTTTAATAAACTTGTTGGGGCCGTCGATGCCTCCACCGGATATGTGGAAGGGTTGGTTATTAAGGACTTTAAAACCGTGCCGGAGTACGGTGGCGGCTTGTGTCAGGTATCAACAACAATGTTTAGAACCGCCTTAAATGCCGGATTGCCAATAATAGAGCGCTATCCCCATGCCTATCCGGTTCAGTATTATAGTCCGGTGGGAACAGATTCCACAGTTTATGATCCGAATCCCGACCTTAAATTTAAAAATGATACAGATGCTCACATTTTAATTCAATACAATGTCACCGGCACTATTTTGAAATTCGAATTTTACGGCACAAAGACGGCAAAAACTGTTAAATTTAGCGGCAACGAGGATGGGTCAGCGGCAGTTGATAGAGCGGAAAATTTAAAGCCAACGATTTTCGATCAGGACAAAAAGGGCAAAGGATCCTTAACCGCGCTTTGGTGGAGATTTATTTACGAAGGAAATAAGCTGGTAAGACAGGACAAATTTTATTCCGCATACGATTCACCAGATAAATACCCACACTAAAATAGTAATCAGGAACCAGAAACCAGGAAACCCTTCGACAAGCTCTCCTCGAGTCTGGTTCCGCTGAGGTCACCACTCGAAGTGAGTGACCTCGCCATTCGGTCTTTAAGCTCATGGTCGAAAGAGAGTCGAAGACGGGGGAGGCAATAAGCAAGAAGAAATGTCATTGCGAGGCCGTTAGGCCGCGGCAATCTTGTTGGAGCATAATCAAAGTCAAGCTGCAAATGCCAAACCTGTCTCGCTTTGCTTGCCTGTCTAGGCGCCAAGACTGGCCTGTCTCGTTGCCAAGGCGGACCAAGGCGGATAAAGCACCAAATTCTAATATCTAATCGCTAAACAATATCAAATGTTAAAAATTCAAAACACTAGAAATTAGACTAGTATTTCTCATTAGCAGGCTTTAGCGAGATAGGTGCTTAGAATTTGGGGTAGTTATTCTTTAGCGGCTTTTTTCTTCCCGAAGCCGTTCAGGCGGTATTTGTTGGCAAGGGCTAAACCAATTAGGGTGCCGAAGAAAGAGAACGAATGAAGGGTTGGATCAAAATTCAAAATTTTAACAACCGTGATATAAGAAACAATAAACCCTAAAATAATTACCAAAGTTAACATATTTGGATCCCGAGGTTTCTTATCTTTGGCAAAATAGTTAAAATAAACACCATAATAGATGATGGCCTGAAATAAGCCAAGGGCAAGCATTATGCCTACAACGTGGAAAATACTTAAGTTTCCTTCCATAACAACATCAGCCAAAGCCGCATTTAAAAGGCTTTCAAAAAAATACATATTGCCAAAAATAATAACCATGTAAATTGTGGCCAGAATTAAATATTCTTTGTAATTTTTTTTAAAAGAATCGGCTATTTCCTTAATTTCTTTTTGGGGATCTAATTTTTTGCTCATTTTTAAAAGCTCCTTTTTTTAATGATAGGACAAATTGTCGTCCTTTCGCAAGATAAATCTTTTAAAAAGGGGGCTTTCCCTTCGTATTTCTTGACATTTAAGAGCTAAACGGATAAAATTCCTTCAATGAAAACAAGGATCAGCCAGAAATTTTATTACTTTTGGTTTAGCTTGCAAGCCTAGAGCGCTGTAAGCGGTTTTACATTTAATGTAAGTTAAGGCCGGCCTACAAAGCGCGGGCTTTTTTGGTTGCACATTAATATTATAAATTTTGAATTTGTGGGAGAACGCAAAAGGAGGAATTGTTGCGATCGCGATTGTTAAAGCTAAAAAAGGCAAACAAATAATATTTAAGGAGTTGTGTTATGAATGCTTTAGATTTACCCAAACAGCGTCAAAATGTTATACAAAGCTGCCTAGATATAAGCGCTGTTGTTGATTTCGTAGAGAATTACATTAATCCTCAGGTATACTCAGGGATTTTTGTCTGTTTGCAGGAAGCGTGTTCATTTTTTCAGGAAGCCAGAGTTGGCGCCCAGGTAGTTGAAGGAGCGTCGTTCGGTCTTGGACAAGAGATATTGAGAGTGCTTAAAGGAGGTCAAGCTCAGAAACTACCATCAAAATGTTCCTTAATCTCGCTAGTTATCATTAAGACCGGCAAATTCTTTAGATCAGTGATTGACCTTGGTATTGTAAATGTCCGCCAGTTTGGACCACCTGAATTGAAAGAAGAAGAAGTACGGGAATTGGGCGACAAAATCCTCCAGGTGTATAGCAAGTACTTATCTAAAGGGTATTAAACGGCAACCCAGTATCGTATTTGAATTCTTCCACACAAATTTCTGGTAGCCCGCGTTATCAACCCTTTGGGCTACCAGAATTATCGTAAAGCGGTTTTAATTTTCAAAATAACAAAGAAGCTTGCATTTGGAATGAAAAATAGCTATTATGTGCCTAATGAAAAATCATTTAAATCAAAATTTTTATTACTTTTGGTTTAACTTAGAGGCCCCAGGCTTGTAAGCGGTTTTTTATTTAGTTAATAAAGATCAAGAAAGATAACCCGGCTTACAGGCGCGGGTTTTTTTGATTCTTTGGTACCTTGGACAATTGGTTGAAATTTTGAAATGGGGGGATTTGAGATGTTAAGCGGCAGGGGAAGAAAAACAAGCGCAGAGAAAGCAACGCTTTTATTTGGAGCGTTAAGGAGGTATAGGCTTGCTTTAGAAGA